>BNJV01000483.1_pt1 | contig 30793 bp, 50 predicted proteins | sample 8540591 | NCBI WGS metagenome assembly BNJV01 (sample SAMD00202457, study PRJDB9452) | human saliva metagenome | host: Homo sapiens | reverse complement strand
CGCACACAGCTGACGAAGTGGGGCGCGCGCGGAGACCGAGGCGCACTCGCTTCATATCGTCGAATGCGGTTTGCGGGCTGAGGAAGATCCTCCGATCGCCTGCAGATTCCCTGCTCCATGGTGTTGTGCGAACCGCTGGGCGTTCCTCCACGCTCCCCACCGTGCTCCCCCGTTCCCACCCCGCTCCCACCATGCTCCCAGGGTTCCCCACCCTGCTCCCCACCTTGCTCCCCAGGGTTCCCACCCTGCTCCCTGGGTTCCCCACCCTCCCTCCCTTGCTCCCAGTGTTCCCCACCGGCTCCCCACTGTCCTCCCTGAGAGGCGCTGTTCTCTGAGTGCGCCCAAACCTCAGTGAAAAGCTGTTGTGATTGCAATGAAAAATGCCCTCCTTCATCCGATGAAGCGGCCAGCGGTGAGAGGTGTTGTTGGGGTTGATGCGGTAAATGTGTCCAAGATTTCCTCCACTTTTCTCCACCTGAATTTTTCCTGAAACCAAAGCCGTTTCTGCCTCTGTTTTTCACGCCACGCCGTAAGTTTTTGTGTAAACATGGGGTGTGGTGGGTTAAAGTGGGGAAAGTTCCGAACAGGGAGGCAGTGACATGTTCCTCGCGTACGTACAGGCCCAGCTCGACGACAAAGGATCGCATGTTCCTGCCTGCGCGCTTTCGCGCGAGGACATGGAGGTGGAATCGTCCTCACTCGCGGCCAAGAGCACTGCATCTGTGCATTCCCTGCCGCGGAATTCGAGAACATGACCGCGGAACTGCGCCGCGCCCCTGTCGCTCAACTTGAGCGCGTGACTGGATCCGCGTGATGCTCTCAGGGCCTATAAGGAGATTCCGGACAAGCAGGGCGCGTGAGCGTCCCCGCGGACCTGCGTGCGTATGCGGGTCTGGATCGCGAACTCGCCGTCATTGGCGCGGGATCGCGAGCCGAAAATCTGGAACGCCTCGGCTTGGCGCGACTACCTCGCCGTTCAGGAAGAGGTCTTCTCGAAATGCAGCGGAAGAGATCATTCGGGAATGTTCTGACCCGTGTTCTCAGGTCTCGCCCGCTGTTCCGACATCACTTCCCCGATGGCGGAGCACGGTGGGGGACCTGGGTGCTGAGATCGCAAAGACGTAAAGGAGGCACGGCATGCGCGTGCATCGGACTCGGTGCGTGATTTGTCGCCCGCGAGCGAGACGCCACGTTCCCTGCTTTCCTCACGGGTCCTCCGATATGCTGCCCCGCGATTGATCGTCGCTGCTCCTCGTGGATGGCACCCTACAGGGATGGGTGGACATACCGAGGGTGCGCTCAGCGGCTTCGAGAACCGACGGGTCATCGGCATCGACCGCGACCCTCCAGGCGATCGCCCTCGCCTCCTGAGCGCCTTGAGCGTTTTGGGACGCGTTTCGCGCGGTCCATACCACCTACGACAACATCGATGGGGCGGTCGAGGACCAGCTCGGTCAGGGGTGGGCGCGTGGACGGCATCCTCATGGACCTGGGTGTGTCTCTCCTGCAGCTCGACGGGCCGAGCGTGGCTTCGCGTACTCAAGGATGCGCCCCTCGATATGCGGATGGATTCAACCACCGGTCCCAGTGCAGCCGATCTGCTGGCCACGGCCTCGGAAGGTGAACGGTCGAATCCTGCGCACCACGGCGAAGAAATTTGCGCCGCGCATCGCTCGGCTCATCATCCGTCGCCGCGATACTCGCCGATCACGCGCACCGGGGAGCTCGTGGACGTTATCCGCGGGGCGATCCCCGCCCGCGCGGCGCACCGGCTTGTTAACCCTGCCAGCGTACCTTCAGGCGCTGCGCGTCGCCGTCAACGACGAGGCTGACCATCCTCGAGACAGGCGCTTCCAGGGCCCTTGGAAGCCTACAGTGGGTGGACGCCTGGTCGTGGAGTCCTATCAAGTCTCGAGGACCGGATGGTCAGGGATGTTCTGCGTCGCGGGTCGACCAGTAGCGCTCCTCGGACTGCGAGTCATCCCGAGGATGTCTCCCAGCCTGCGCCTGCTGACGAAGGGCGCAAACAAGGCCGATCAGGCCGAACAAAACCACAACCCCGATCCGCATCCGTGCGACTGCGCGGTGCGGAACTCATCCGCAATGGAAGGACCTCTCATGGTGCAGCAACTGCGAAGGCACGTCCGCAGCGCGTCCGGCTGCGCCGCGAAAAGACTGAGCTGCGCATCGTCGAGGGAACCCGTCCTCGCCGTTCGGTCGCGATCCTCATGCTCTTCGTGGCGTCGCGCATGGCCTCCGTTGTCGTGTCGATGGTTCTCCAGCACGCGTATGGCTCAGACCTCGTTCGAGATTCGCGAGCAGCGCTCGTCCTCAACAGAGCTGGAGGCCCAGTCGTGGACGGTGCGTGCGGAACTCGATCGCAAGGCCTCGCCGACGGAGCTCGAGAAGGCTGCGAAGGCAAACGGAATGGTGCCGCGGGTAGGTCGGGCTTCATTACCCTCGAAAACTGGTACCGTCAGAGGCTGGGGACTCCCGCGAAGTAACCCGGAAGGCGAGTACCTATGGATACCGTCATTACCCGTTCGCGATGGATCGTAGGCATCCTTGTCGGTGCCCTGTGTATCTGTGGCGTGCGCTTGGTTCAGCTGCAGATCATCGAGGGGCCGTCTCTGGCCGCTCAGGGCGAGCGCGTGCGTACCTCCTCGACGGAGGTCGCTGCTGCGCGCGGCACGATCACCGACGCGACGGGCGTCGTCTGGCGAACTCAGTCCAGACGTACGACATCGCTGTCAACCAGGTGAACATTCGTGCTTTCGTTCACCGCGACGATGACGGTAACGAGGTCGGTCGTGGTCCTGCGGAAGCGGCGCGCCTCCTGGCTCCCATCCTCGGCATGAACGAGGCGGAGCTTGGCGGCATGATGCTGGGTGACTCCACCTACGTGTACATCAAGCGCAACGTGGATGCGGTGTCCTATCGTGAGATCCGCAAGCTTGACATCTACGGCATTGAGTGGGAGTCCGTCTTCGAGCGCGAATACCCCAACGGCAACGTGGCAGCCCCCGTTATCGGGACGGTCAACGCCGAGGGGCGGGGCTCCTCTGGCACTGGAGGCCCAGTTCGACGCGCTGCTCACGGGTACTCCTGGCGCGCAGGCCTTCGAGATTGCGCCCAATGGTGCGGTGATGCCCGGTGGCAAGAAGACGACCGTCGAGCCGAAGAACGGTGGCAACGTGGAGCTCACGTTGCACGCTGACCGCAGCATCAGGTCCAGGACCTGCTGGATGCGCGTGTGGCGAAGCACCAGGCCGACTGGGGGAGCGGTCGTCATCGAGGACGTGGCAACGGGTCACGTGCTCGTGATGGCGGATTCGAACTCCAAGGAACCCGACAACGCTAACCTCCAGAAGGTGCACGCCGTTCAGGACACCTTCGAGCCCGGTTCCGTGGGCAAGCTCGTTACCGTGGGCGCAGCCCTCAACCAGGGCACGATCACGCCCACCAGTGTCTTCCAGGTGCCCTACGCCTGGATCTGCCCGATGCGGGCGGTCCCATCACCGATTTCCAGCGAGGCATGATGGCGAGACTCTGACGGCGACGGGTGTTCTTGCGGAGTCGTCAAACACCGGCACCGTCTTGATCGGTCAGACGATGAGCGATGAGCAGCGCTACTCCACGATGCGCGCCTTCGGTTTCGGTCAGGGAGACGGGTATTGAGCTGCCCGGCGAGTCCGCTGGCTTGATGCGCAGTTCGGATCAGTGGCGGGGCGTGACCGCTACGTGACGATGTTCGGTCAGGCCTACGCGATCACTGCGATGCAGGAGGCATCCGCGATGGCGACGATCGCGAACGGGGAGTGCGCATCGCCCCGCATATCGTGAAGTCCTGGACGAACGCGGATGGAACGGTCGAGGTTCCCGACACGAGCCAGCCGGTGCAGGCGATGGACGCAACGGCGGCCCTCGCAGCTGCTCACCGCGATGGAGTCCGTCGTCGAAGATGATCTGGGTACCGCAGGGGCGGCGAAGGTGCCGGGCTACCGAGTGAGCGTCAAGACCGGTACCGCTGAAACGATCGATGACGGCGCATCGGGCCTCTGTGTCGACGACTGCCAGGCATCATTCCGCAGACGCTCCGCGTCTGGCGATCGCGGTCGTGCTCTACAACCCGAGGGTGGCGTCGGTCTCATCCGATTCGTCGGCGCCGCTGTTTGGCGACATTGCGCGCACCGCCGTCGGCAACCTGGGTATCCCCGCCTCCACGTCGTCCGGCTAACCTGTATCCGACGACGCCGTGAGTCTGAAGGAGTAGAACATGCAGGCATCAGCGCAGTGGATTGCTGAGGCAGTGTCGGGTCGCTTTGGTCGGTCCCGATGTACTCGTGACAGGCCCGGTGGTTACCGACTCGCGTGAGGCGGCCGAGGATCGCTCTACGTCGCGCGTCGCGCGAGGCCGTCGACGGACGCTCTTTCGTGTCGGGCGCCGTCGAGCGCGGTGCCGTTGCTGTCATCGTTGAACTGATGAAGTCGGCGAGGCCGTGGCTCAGATCGTCGTGCATGCAGTTCGACCGAGCGCTGGGGCCTCTGCGCGGGCACACGTCGACAAGCTGCGCAGCGGGGAGACCTGACGTCATCGCTATGACGGGTTCGGTGGGCAAGACGACGACGAAGGACCTGCTGCTCCAGATCATGAGTGAGGATGGGCCGACGGTGGCCCCCAAGCTTTCCTTTAACAACGAGGTCGGTCTGCCGCTGACCGTTCTCCTGGCAGATGAAACGACGCGTCACCTCGTTCTCGAGATGGGCGCTTCGGGCCCCGGCCACATCACCTACCTGACGGACATCGTCGCGCCCGACGTGGCCATCGAGCTGTCGCGTGGGCCACGCCCACGTGGGTGGCTTCGGTGGTTTCGAAGGCGTTGCGGCTGCGAAGGCCGAGCTCATCAAGGGAACCCGCCCGGGCGGTCCGGTCATCCTCAACACCGATGACCCGAACGTCGAGCAATGGCACCTCTGCAGCTGGTGGGGGTGATTCGATTCTCCGCCTCGGGCGATCCTCGCGCGACGTGCGACTCGACGTGCGCCTCGATCGTGCGGATCGTGCTTCTTTCACTCTTGTGGCCCCTCAGGGCCAGGCGCAGATCGACCTGAAGATCGTCCGGACGGCACCACGTGGCGAACGCGCTGGCCGCTGCTGCCGGTGCGCTGACCCTCGGTGTCGGCCTGGAGACCGTGGCCGCGGTCCTGTCGAGCGCCCGCGCGCTGAGCCCTCACCGCATGGACGTGCACGAGCTCGCCGTGGAGGGCACAGGGATCACTTTGATCGATGACTCACAACGCGAACCTGGACTCGATGCGCGCGGGCATCGCGCGCTGGCCTCGATCGGCTCCGGACGCTCGCAAGATTGCTGTTCTCCGGAGAAATGCTGGAGCTGGGCGATGACTCCCAGCCGCTGCACGAGCAGGTTGGTGCGCTGATCGCCGATGCGGGTGTCGACACACTCATTGGCCTGGGCTCGGATGCCCACTACTATCTAGAGGGAGCGCCAAGCGTGCCTCATCGTGAGGTCGCCTCGGATCCCGAGCAGGCCGCGCGCCTGGTGATTGAACACGCCGTGGATGGCGCCGTCATCCTCGTCAAAGGCTCCTACGGGTCACATTCGTGGCAGGTCGCAGACATCCTGCGAGAGAAGGGAACGAACCGGTGATTGGACTTATCTCGGCGTTCGGTATCGCCATGGCGCTGTCCGTGACGGGCACGCCGCTGCTCATCCGTTTTCTGGTGCTGCACCAATACGGTCAGTTCATTCGCCAGGACGGTCCGACCCAGCATCTGACCAAGCGTGGCACGCCCACGATGGGTGGCGTCGTCATCATTCTGGCGACCGTCATCGCGTGGCTGATCGGCTCAGCGGTCGCCGGTGCGGGACCGTCGTGGTCCGGCCTGCTGCTCGTGTTCCTGTTCGTGGGCTGGGCGTCATCGGCCTGCTCGATGACGGGATCAGATCATGCGTCAGCGTTCCCTCGGTCTGCACCCGTCGGGGAAGATCATCGGACAGGTTGCAGTGGCGTCGCTCTTTGCGCTGGGCACCCTGATCATGCCGAACGAATTCGGTGAGTACGCGGGTACGCTCGCGATCTCTTTCGCTCGTCCGACGGCCCTGACGCTGGGGTTTGCTGGCCTCGGAGTGGGTATCGTGCTGTATCTGATCTGGACGAACCTGATTGTGACGGCGTGGTCGATCGCGACGAACCTAACCGATGGCCTGGACGGCCTCGCGGCGGGTGTGTCCATCTTCGTGTTCGGGGCCCTGCACCTTCATCACCTACTTCCAGCGTATTCAGGCATGCACGCAGCTGGGCGCGAATCAGGCGAATTGCTACTCGACGCGCGACCCTCTCGACTTGGCGATTTTCTGTGCCGCGCTGATCGGTGCGTTGGCGGGCTTCCTGTGGTGGAACGCGTCCCCTGCTCAGATCTTCATGGGTGATACGGGCGCTCTCGCACTGGGCGGCGCGGTCGCCAGCCTGTCGATCCTCACGCAGACCCAGCTGCTCGCCATCATCGTCGGCGGTCTGTTCGTGGCCGTTGTGCTGTCGGATGTCATCCAGATCGGCGTCTTCAAAGCCACCGGAAAGCGCGTGTTCCGTATGGCTCCTCTGCACCACCACTTCGAGCTGCTGGGCTGGAAGGAAGTCACGATCGTGATTCGTTTCTGGCTGATTGCTGCGATCGTCGCGATCGTAAGCGCGGGTATGTTCTACGCAGAGTGGGTGTCTCTTCGATGAGTCGTCTCGCTGCTGTTGTCGGTTGGGGCAAGTCCGGTCAGGGCGCGGCGGGGCATTGCTTGCCCGCGACTGGCGGGTGCGTGCGTTTGACGCGCGCGGCGGGCAGTCGCTCTTCTTCGACGACGTCGCCGATGTTGATGTCCACGCTGAGCGGGACCCGACCGCCCTCGTGAGCGCGATCATCGGTGAAAGCCCCGACCTCGTCGTCGTGTCCCAGGGTGCCCGGGCATCATCCTGTGTTTGCTGCCTGCAAGCAGGCGAGAATCGACCTGTGGGAGAGGTGGAACTCGCCTGGCGTCTGCAGGAGGAGGGCCGCACGCGGGACGTCCCTGGCTGACGGTGACGGGCACGAACGGCAAGACCACGACCGTGGGTATGCTCGGTCAGATCCTGCGAAGCGCGGGCGTCAAGGTCGAAGAGGTCGGCAATATCGGAACTCCGATCACGCGGGCCATCGATTCCGACGCCGAGGTGTTCGCGGTTGAGCTGTCGAGCTTCCAGCTGCACACGCTTTTACGGTATCGCCGCTTGCGTCGATATGTCTGAACGTGGACGCGGATCACCTGGACTGGCACGCGGCAGCGTCGGGGCCTACGCGGCCGACAAGGCCCGCGTCTGCGAGAACACGATCAAGGCGTGCATCTATCCCGCGTCCGATCGCCGCGTCGAGGCCATGGTGGAGAACGCGGACGTCGTCGAGCGCGCGCGCCATCGGTCTGACGCGGCGCCCCCTCGGTGTCGCAGTTCGGTATCGTCGAGGGGCTCCTGGTCGACCGCGCATTCGTGGAGGACCGCACGCGTCGAGGCAGCTGCCCTCGCGCACGTGTCCGATCTGTCGAGGGGCTTACAGGGCGCACCCGTCGGCTGCCGTGTTGTGCGATGCGCTGGCGGCTGCCGCGCTTTGCCCGCGCGTACGGCGTCGGGCCGAGGCCGTGGAGGAGGCTGCGCTCTTTCCGTCCGGCAGGTCACCGCCGCGCGATCATCGCCCATGCCGCGGATCTGACGTGGGTGGATGACTCGAAGGCCACGAACGCTCACGCCGCACGCGCCTCGCTGGCGGGGCTGCCTCCTCGCAGCGCGATTTGGATTGTTGGCGGCGATGCGAAGGGCCAGGGTTTCAGGGAGCTCATCGCAGGTCGAGGCCGATCCTGACGCGGTGTCGTCGTTATCGGCGAGGACCGTTCTGCCCTGGTCGCTGCCCTGGCGGAAGGTGCCCCTCAGGTTCCCTTCGTATGAGGGTTGACGGCCACGAGGACTGGATGTTCTCCGTCGTGAACGAGGCTGTGGCGCTGTCGATGCCGGGCGATACCGTCGTGCTCGCACCCGCGTGTGCGTCGTGGGATCAGTTTGACAACTACGGTCAGCGTGGCGATGCGTTCGCTGACGCGGTGTCGCGCCTGGCTGCCCAGTGGGGGAGCGCCGGTGGCGACGAATAAGCGCAGGTGGCACATCCCGACGGTCACGCTGCCTCGAAAGTCCGTTTCGGGTCCGGCCAGGAACGTCAAGAGGATCCGGTGACGACGTACTATCTCGTCGTCCTGCTAGCCATCGTGCTCTCGGTGTTTGGGCTTGTGATGGGTTTTTCGGCGCAAACGGTCACCTCGATCGCGCAGGGGGAGAACCCCTACACGGCGTATGCACGCCCGCTGGTCATCATCGTCGTCTCCCTGCTGATCGCGATGATCGTCCAGTTGGTGCCCCAGCGCTGGTTCATCTATCTCGCGCCGGTCATGTTTGTGGGGGCGCTCGGCTTCCAGACGCTGGTACTGGTCCGTTGGGCCGTTCGAGGGCGGTAACGCGAACTGGGTGAAGGGATCGGTCGATATAGCGCCAGCCGTCGGAATTCCTGAAGCTCGCGCTCATCGTTTTCTTGGCACTGATGGTCTCGAAGTCGGCGTCGAAGCGCTCGGATTTGCGCACGATGGCGGTAGCGGTTGGCCTTCCCATCCTGATCGCCCTGGGTGCGGTCATGCTCGGCCGCGACATGGGCACGGCGATGGTTGTTGCGGTGGGTGCTCTCGGTGCCGTGTGGGTGGTAAAGCCTGCCTGAAAGCGCTGGTTCGGCGGCCTCATCATGCTCGCTGTGCCGACGATGGTGCTCTCGTTCTGTCGAACCCCACTCGTATTCGTCGTATCCTCGCGATCCTGCCGGGCACGTCGAAGGGGCCGGATGAGTCAGCTCCCGAACAGATCGACCATTCGCTATCGGGCGCTGGGCTCAGGTGGTCTGACTGGACTTGGCCCCAGGGGCATCGCGGAGACTACCTGCAGGCGGCCCACGGACTTCATCTTCGCGATTGTCGGCGAATTTGGCCTGCTTGGCACCCTCGCTGTCCTGTGCTGCCCTGGGCCTGCTGGTGTGGGGCATGATTCCGCGTGGCCCGCGGGTCCTCGAGATCTGTTTGTCGTTGTCGTGTCTTCGGGTGTTGCCTCGTGGATCGGCGTTCAGACGACCATTAACGTGCTGTCGGTGACGGGCCTGGGCCCTGTTATCGGCGTTCCGCTACCGCTGGTGTCCTACGGCGGATCATCCTTCCTCTTTACGATCACTGCGATCGCGGTCGTGGCGTCGTTTGCGCGCGCCCGTGCGAGACATGCGGATGATCGGTCGGCCGGACGAAAGGCGTCGGCGGGGCGCGACCCCGCGTGGCACCCCGTCGGCGCGCGGCTCGCTAAACTGGGGCTACGCACGCGTAAAGGGAGACGCTTATGGTCAAGGTTGTGATGGCTGGCGGCGGGACCGTAAGCCGTGAATCCTCTGCTCGCGACAGCGGCACAGCTACGTGAGAGTGGTGCCGAGGTCGTGGTTCTAGGGACGTCGGCTGGTTTGGAGTCGGATCTGGTTCCGGCTGCCGGCTTCCCACTGGTGGAGATTCCTCGCGTGCCGTTGCCGCGCCGTCCCTCGCTTTCTTCGCCTGCGTCGCGTTTCTCGGACGCCGTGAGCGTTGCTCGCGTGCCTGGAAGGGGCCGACGTCCTCGTTGGTTTCGGAGGCTACGTGTCGACGCCCGCGTACATCGCGGCCAAGCGCGCGGGTGTCCCGATCGTCATCCATGAGCAGAATGCTCGCCCGGGCCTGGCCAACAAGGTGGGAGCGCGCAATGCGGCGGTCGTCGCCCTCACCTTCCCATCGACCCCTCTGGTGCGCGTAGCGGCAACACGGTCGTGACGGGCCTGCCTCTGCGTGCGGCAATCGCAGATCTGGCGAGCCGCCGCGAAGATGCGCAGGGGGCGGCGCAGGCGCGCCGGGAGGCTGCCGAGCGTCTGGGCGTGAACCCCGATGTGCCGACGCTGCTCGTCACGGGTGGTTCCCTGAGTGCGTGCGTCAATGAGTCGATGACCGGGGCCGCCGATGCTCTTCCGGAGGGTGCCCAGGTTGTGCGCTTGACGGGCCGGGGCAAGGATGAGCCCGTGCGCGCTGCCGTCGAGGCAGCGGGTCTGTCGGACCGTTGGCACGTCATTGATTACCTGACCACGATGGAGGATGCGCTGGCCGTTGCGGATCTCGTCGTGTGCCGTTCGGGTGCGGGAACCGTGGCCGAGATGGAGCCTTGGGCCTGCACTGCATGTACGTGCCGCTGCCGATCGGTAACGGCGAGCAGCGCCTGAATGCGTCGGACCATGTGGCCGCCGGTGGAGCGCAGCTCATCGACGATAAGGACTTCACGGCTGACTTCGTGCGCCGCAATGTATTCCGCTGCTGGGCTCGACGCGTCTGGCGGACATGGCTGCCGCCTCGCAGTCGCTAGGCCGCGCGGGTGCGGCTCGCGCGTTGGCTGATCTGGCCCTGGAACAGGGTGAAGGAGGGCGGCCGATGAGTGAGCCGACGCTGCAGGATCGTTTTCATCTGATCGGTATCGGCGGTGCTGAAGCGTGAGCGTTGTTGCCGAGCTGCTGGTATCGCGCGGTGCGACCGTGGAGGGCTCGGACCGCGAGGAATCCGCAGTTCTTGAACATCTGCGCTCCGTTGGTGTGCGCGCGTTTGTCGGGCACGAGGCCTCGCACGTGGACCCGGCCTCCGTGGTCGTGGTGTCAACCGCGATCCGCGAGACAACCGGGTTGGCGATTGCGCGCGACGCGGCCAGCTGGTGATCCACCGTTCGCAGGCGCTCGCGCTGGCGGCGTCGGGCATGCCTTTGTGGGTGTTGCTGGCGCGCACGGAAAGACGACGACGTCCGGCATGTTGGCGATCGCGCGCTGTCGGCGTGCGGCCTGGATCCGTCCGTCGCCGTGGGCGGCGTGCTGCCGCAGCTGGGAACAGGGTGCTCACCTGGGTGCCGGTGACGTGTTCGTTGCCGAGGCCGACGAGTCCGATGGGTCCTTCCTGAATTACTCTCCGGCGATCGAGATCGTCACGAATGTGGAGCCCGATCACCTGGACCGATACCACTCGCGCGAGGAGTTCGAAGAGATCTTCGTCGAGTTCGCTCGCCGTTTGGTCCCCGGTGGCCTTCTGGTGACGTGTGCGGAGGACGAGGGCGCTGTGCGTCTGGCGGACTCTGCCCGCAGCGAAGGATTGCGCGTCGTGACGTATGGGCGTGCGGAGCGCGCGCTCCAGGCACCCGATGTTGTGATTTCCGATGTACGCGTCGAGGCCCACGGAGCCGGCGCGTCCCTGACGTGGGGGGAGCGCAGCGCGTCGCTGACGTTGAGAGTGCCCGGTGAACACAATGTTCTCAATGCGACTGCTGCGTGGGTGGCCGGTGTTGAGTGCGGGCTCGAACCCCAGGTGATTGCCGATGGCTTGGGTGAGTTCACGGGCGCGGCCCGTCGCTTCGAGCGCGCGGCCAGGTTGGTACGCGTCGCCTGTTTGATGACTACGCCCATCACCCGACAGAGGGTCGAGGCTGCGATCCGCGAGGCGCGGTCGTCTCCGGCGAGGTGAGTCTCCGTCGTCTTCCAGCCGCACCTGTACTCGCGGACCCGTATCTTCGCCGAGCGCTTTGCGCAGGCCTTGTCGGGCGCGGACCACGTCGTCCTGGCTGGTATCTATGGCGCACGCGAGGATCCCGAACCCGGCGTGGACTCCACGCTGATTGCGTCGCGCTATCGAGGGGCGTCCACATCGAGGACATGCACGGGGCCGCTCGGCAGCCCGCTTCGCTGACCCCGAGGGTGGCGTGTGCCTGACGATGGGTGCTGGCTCCATCACTCACTGCGCGTCGGACGTGCTGGATGAGTGGAAGCGGATGGGCATGAGGCCACCTTCCCCAAGGCGTCCGGGGGCTCGCGCCCTCGTGACGAGCGTCCGTCTGATACGGGTAAGAGTGGCTCAGCTCGACGGATTATCGCTCGACGCCGAGCCCGAGGAAGTTGGGAGGCAGAAAAACGACCCGCCGTCCCGTCTCGCTGGTGGAGCGCCGCCGCGCATACTCGGTGGTTGACCGGCCACTGCCGGTTGCCGATGCTGCGTCCCTGCTGGGAGGCGGGAGGCGGCGGACCTGGGTGATCGCCTGCGCGAGCGTCATCGTGCGCGTCGTATGCTCGTTGCGCGTCGTATTGCGCTCACACTCGTGACGCTCGCTCTGGCTGGCGGCGGTGCATGGGTTGCGTTCTTCTCGCCGGTTTTTGCGTTCTCTTCGTCAGCGGTTATCGTCTCGGGTGAGGACGGCACACTCGTGACGGCTGACTCCGTGCGCTCGTCGATTGCGTCTTTTGAGGGCGTGCCGTTGACGCGTCTGAGCATGTCTGCGGTTGCGCGCGCGGTCGAATCGAATGTTGCGGTGCGTTCGGCGACGGTCACTCGTCGGTGGCCGACGAGCCTGCGCGTCTCCGTGACGATGCGTACGCCTATGGCTGTGGAGCCAGGCACCGGCGGCTATCAGCTGGTGGACGACCAGGGAGTGGCGTTCCAGCAGGTTGCCAGTGCGGGGGACTACCCGGTGGTGACGCTGCCGGAGGACCGCAGCGTCGGCGCTGCCGATATCGCCTCTGCGCTCGGTGCGCTGGATGACAGTACGCGCTCGCAGGTGGCCACTGTGACGTCGACGGGCACGCAGGTGAGTTTCACGCTGCGTGGCGGTCAGACTGTCAAGTGGGGAACGAACGCGGATGCGCCTCAAAAGGCGAGAGTGCTCGCCACGTTGCTGGCGAATGTGAAGGCGACGACCTACGACGTGTCATCGCCGAATCACCCTGTGACCAGTTAAGCCTTCTTTGTTGTCCGCGTGTTGGCTTGAAGGATCGCTCGCGGACCCCTAACTTCTTTCCGACACGAAGCACGTTAAACATCAACCTTCAACTAAAGGTTGAGGGTCTGATGCAAGGGAGACATCCATGGCGACACCGCAAAACCACCTGGCAGTGATCAAGGTCGTCGGCGTCGGCGGCGGCGGAGTTAACGCCGTGAACCGAATGATCGAGGTCGGCCTCAAGGGCGTTGAGTTCATCGCGGTCAACACTGACGCGCAGGCTCTGCTCATGTCTGATGCCGAGACGAAGCTCGACATCGGCCGCGAACTGACGCACGGCCTGGGAGCCGGCGCGGATCCCGCGGTCGGGCGTAAGGCTGCCGAGGACCACATCGACGAAATCACCGCTGCGCTCGAGGGCGCGGACATGGTCTTCGTGACCGCCGGTGAGTGGTGGCACCGGTACTGGCGCTGCCCCGTCGTCGCCAAGATCGCCCGCGACGCTGGCGCCCTGACAGTTGGCGTCGTACGCGTCCCTTCTCCTTCGAGGGTAACCGCCGTGCAGCCCAGGCCGGGTGGCGTGACCACGCTGCGCAAGAGGTCGATACCCTCATCGTGATCCCCAACGATCGTCTCCTGGGGATCTCCGACGCGAACATCTCCGTGCTCGATGCCTTCCGCGCTGCCGACCAGGTCCTCCTGTCGGGTGTTCAGGGCATCACCGAGCTGATTACGACGCCGGGCCTCATCAACGTGGACTTCAACGACGTCAAGTCGGTCATGAAGGATGCCGGTTCGGCCCTCATGGGCATCGGCGCTGCGACCGGCGAGGATCGCGCGCTACGCGCTGTCGAGAGCGCGATTTCGTCTCCGCTGCTCGAAGCGTCGATCGACGGTGCGCACGGCGTGCTCATGTTCTTCCAGGGAGGCTCCGACCTCACCCTGCAGGAGGTCTTCGCTTCTTCGCAGCTTGTGCGTGAGGCCGCCCACCCCGAGGCCAACATCATCTTCGGTAACGTCATCGACGATGCCCTCGGAGATGAGATTCGTGTCACGGTCATTGCTGCCGGCTTCGACGACGCGACCGACGCTCAGTTGTCGCGTCCCACCGCTGCCCGCGTTGCAGCACCCGTCGCTCAGCAGCGTCCCGCTGCTCCCGAGGCGAAGGCTCCCGCTGCCGAGACCACTCGCATCAGCCAGGTGTCCACGCGTCGCCCGCAGCACCGCGCCGACGTGGCAGCCCCGGTTCGCGAGGCTGCTCCTGTCTCCGTCGAGGCGCCTGCGGCCGTGGAATACGAGGAGTCCGAGTCCGAGCACTCCTTCGAGGTTCCTCGCGTCTACCCCGAGGCCCCCGAGAAGGAAGAGCTGGATATTCCCCCTTCCTTCGCTGATGACTGAACAGCTCTGGGCCGGTGCCCGTCCACCTTACCGAGGTGGGACCGGGCACCAGTGCGCTATGCGGCAACGTTGGCATGCCATGTGGGTGATGATCCCTCCCTCGTCCGCGAGCGGCGTCAGTCACTCGCGCAGCGGCTGGGCCGCGACGTTGTCTGGATGGATCAAAACTCACTCGATCCGAGTCGAGCTTCTTCGGGTGTGTGGCGATGAGCTCGTTAACGTGGATAGCGAGGCCGCGCTCGAGCATCCAGCGCCGGGGGAGTGGGGTCCCGTCGATGCCGATGGCGTCGTCATTGATGCTCGCGGTTGTCGGGGGCTCCTGCCCTTGCCGTTCAAACAGCCGACTGCCTCCCGTCGTCTTTTCTGCCGCTTCCGGTCAGATCGTCGCGGCCGTGCATGCGGGCAGGCGCGGCTTCCTCGGAGGAATCCTCGCTCGTGCGGTGGAGCGCATCCGCTCCCTCGCTGACGGTCCCATCGACGCTCTCATTGGCCCGGCAATCTGTGGGAGCTGCTACGAGGTGCCCGCAGGAATGGCCGAGGAGAGCGAGGCCCTCATGCCCGGCATTCGCACTGTGACGTCTTGGGGGAGCTCCGCGCTTGACCTGCCTCATGCCGCGGCCTCGTCCCTTGAAGCCTTGAGGGTGGATGTCGATATCGATGCGCGATGTACCCGAGAAGACCCTTCTCTTTTCTCCTATCGCCGCGACTCCTCGTGCGGGCGTCAAGCGCTGATTATCGTTCCTGCCTGACCTCGGCTCCCATCTGCGAGGGTCCCGTGAACGTGCCACGCTGTGCCACGGCCTCGTCGATGATTGCCCCGTGATGAGGGTCGCCGCCGCCCCTCCTCGCGACGCGCCGAGCGCCCTGCGAGTGAGGCCGCCCGGTAACTGTAGCTTGTGGCTATGCATCGGCTGAAGGAGGAACAATGAGCGAGTCGTTCGGTGCACGCGCACGTAAGTTCATGGGCTGGTACTCACCCGAGGAGCCCATCGATGAATTCGAAGAATTCGATGAGGTGGAAGAGTAGCACCGTGGCCGACAGTACTCCCGTGTCCCGCCCGACCCTGACGAGCATTCGCCGCGAGGTAAACGGCTGAGACCTCACGCGCATCGTGACGATCCACCCCACCGCCTACTCCCGATGCCGTGACGATCGGCGAGGCGTTCCGCGATAGCACGCCCGTCATCATCAACCTCACCGACATGGGTGAAGAGGGCGCGTCGCCTCGTCGACTTCGCCGCCGGTCTGACCTTCGGTCTGCATGGAGTTATCGAGCGCGTCACCAGCCGCGTGTTCCTCCTGTCCCCGGCTTCCGTCGAGGTCCAGGGCGACAACACGTCGGGCCGACGCGGCTCGCTGTACAACCAGGGCTGAGAATCTCTGTGATCATCCTCGGCTGGTTCGGGTGGGGGCTGAGCGTCCTCATCAACCTGTACATGATGGTGCTGTTCGCGCGCGTCATTCTGGATTGGAGCCAGTTTTTCGCGCGCGGATGGCGTCCCACGGGAATTCTGCTCGTCATTGCGAACGTCCTCTACGCGCTGACCGATCCTCCGATTCGTTGGATTGGGCGCTATGTTCCGCCGCTGCGCGTCGGTGGCGGCATGGCGATTGATGTCGGTTTTATGGTCTTGTTCCTGGTCCTCATCATTACGCAGCGTTTGGCAAATGTTCTGTACTTCATGAGCCTGTAGTACCTAAATCTCGAGATGAGAGGCCCCACAAAAGTGGGCCTCTTCTCGTGATGGATGTTGCTAGTGTGACAATTTCAGTTATTATTTTCGTGACGTGATGGCGGGCGGCCTTCCCGGTCGTCCAGGCGCGCGGCTCCCGCGCGTCAATCGAAAACGACCAGAGGCGAAGAAATGGCCCTGCTCACCACCGAGGATGTCCTCAACAAGAAGTTCCAGTACGTCAAGTTCCGCGAGGGATACGACCAGGACGAGGTTGACGAGTTCCTCGACGAGGTTGTCTCCACCATCTACTCCTGCAGATGGAGAACCAGGATCTGAAGGAGAAGCTCGAGGCTGCGGAGCGTCGCATCGCCGAGCTGTCTAACTCCGACTACACCCCGGCCGAGACCCCGCCCCGTTGCGGCTCGGTCGTTGAGACCCCGAGCCCCGCCGCTCCGGCCCCTCACCGGCCCCCAGGACGCTGGGTCCGCCACCTCGATGCTGGCCCTCGCCCAGCGCGTCCACGACAGTACGTGCGCGACGGCGAGAGCAGTCCGCGAAGATCATCGCCGAGGCCAACGCCGAGCGCGAGGCGATCATCGCCGACGCTCAGAAGCGAAGGATTCGCTGCTCTCCCAGCTCGACCAGGGCGCGAGCTGCTCGAGAACAAGATCAACGGTCTGCGTACCTTCGAAGCGGAGTACCGCACGAACCTGCGCAGCCACCTCGAGACCCTCCTCAACGAGGGTTGGCAACGGCGAGAACTGATAGCAATCGCTTTGATCGGCGGCGGTGCGCTTCGCGGTGCGCCGCCGCCGCTCGTTTAAGATAGGGAACCATGGCTGACTCCTCCACCGACCCACTCCCGTTTGACGTGGATCTACGCGGGCCTCGTAGTTTGTGGCCGCGATTGACTTTCGACCAGACATCGAAGATGTGGGCGCGCGTTGCCCTCGATGGGCGGGGCCTCGTCCTCTGATTGGGGAGTGGCTTTCTTTTGCGGCTCGTCCATAACTCAGGCGCCGCTTTTTCCTTCGCGGCTGGGAAGACCTGGATTCTCACGATCTTCACCGTCGTCATCATTGGCGTTCTCGTCGTGCTTGCTCGTCGCGTTCATCGCGCGTCGACCCTGCTGGCAATCGCGTTGCTGACGGGCGGTGCCGTCGGCAACCTCATCGATCGACTGACTGCCGACCCTGGCTTCGGCATCGGACACGTCACCGACTTCATCGCCTACGGCACCTGGTTCGTCGGCAACGTTGCGGATATCTGGATCGTTCTCAGGGCGCCTTTGCTGGCCCTCACGCTCTCCCGTGAGCCCTCGAAGGAGGATGCGCAGTGAGCTCGCGTATGCTTCCGTCCCCGACGCCCTCGTGGGTGGGAGGGTCGATGCGGCTCTGGCCCGCATGCTCGGCCTGTCGCGCTCGCGCTGCGCGGGCTGGCGGGGAGGGGCACGTCCTCGTCAACGGGGTTGCGGCCGGCAAGTCCGATCGCCTCGGGGCCATGGACATCATCGAGGTCACCATTCCGGAACCGGAGAGTAAGCCGACGCCGGTCACCGATATGGCGATCCTGTACGACGACGGGATATCGTCGTCGTCGACAAGCCTGTCGGCGTCGCCGCCCATACCGGCCCCGGGTGGGGAGGGCCCCACGGTCTGGGCAACCTGGAAGCGGCTGGCTATCGCATCACCAGCTACGGCCCTCCCGAGCGCCAGGGCATCGTGCACCGGCTCGACGTGGGGACCTCGGGTGCGATGATGGTCGCCAAGTCCGAACTCGCCTACACGGTCATGAAGCGCGCGTTCAAAGAACGCACGATCGAAAAGGTGTACCACGCCGTCGTGGCCGGGCACCTCGACCCGGCCTCGGGAACGATTGACGCACCCATTGGTCGTCACCCTTCACGCGAGTGGCGCATGGCCGTCATCGACGGCGGTAAGCGTGCTGTCACCCACTACGACACGCTCGAGCTTATGGCGGGCGCGCAGCTCACCGAGGTGCACCTGGAGACGGGGCGCACCCACCAGATCCGCGTGCACATGGCCGCCGTTGGTCACCCGTGCGTGGGCGATACCTTCTACGGCGCCGACCCCACCCAAGCGGAGCGTCTGGGGCTCACCCGTCAGTGGCTGCACGCCGTTCGCCTCGGATTCGCCCACCCCCGCACGGGCATGCCGATGAGCGTGTCCAGCCCGTACCCGGCTGATCTCGCGGATGCCCTTGAGGAGCTGCGCCACCCGCGCAACTGATCCCCCGTGGCGAGGCTTGCCTGCTTCCCGGCCCCGGCCTCGTCGCGGCCGTCACGCCGTGAGATGAACGACCGCTCCGCTCGGGGCGTTCACCGTGGGTACGCGCGCCTCGGACAGTAGAATCGACGCATGGCTGATTCCTTCGTGCACTTCACAACCACTCCGAGTATTCGATGCTCGACGGAGCGGCGAAGACGAAAGCGATGGCGGAGGAGGCCGCGCGCCTCGGGCAGCCCGCGATCGGCCTGACGGATCACGGGTATCTTTTCGGTGCCTTCGACTTCTCACGAACTGCAAGAACGCGGGCGTCAAGCCGATCATCGGTCTGGAGGCGTACGTGACGCCGGGGACCTCGCGCTTCGACCGCCAGAAGGTCCTGTGGGGCGAGCCGTGGCAGCGCGCCGACGACGTGAGCGCCGGCGGCTCCTACAACCACCTCACCCTGGTCGCCTACAACGACCGGGCATGCATAACCTCTTCCCGCCTGGGGTCCTACGCCTCGACGGACGGCCAGTTCGGCAAGTGGCCCGCGCCGACAAGGAGCTGCTCAGCCAGTTCCATGAGGGCCTCATCGTGTTCACGGGCTGCCCCTCGGGCGCCGTGCAGACGCGCCTGCGCCTGGGGCAGTGGGACGAGGCCGTGGCTGAGGCCGCGGAGCTGCGCGATATTTTCGGCGCGGAGAACTTTTACGTCGAGGTCATGGACCACGGCATCGACATCGAGCGGCGTACCCACCAGCAGGGTCCTCGAGATCGCCAAGCTCGCGAACGCGCCCTCGTGGCGCACCAACGACGCGCACTACGTCAAGCGCGACGACCGCAAGATCCAGGACGCGCTCCTGTGCATCAACTCGGGCTCGCGCATCAATGACCCCGACCGATTCAAGTTCGACGGCGACGGCTACTACATCCGCTCCTCGGACGAGATGCGCGCCCTGTGGAGCGAGCTGCCCAGCGCCTGCGACTCGACCCTTGAGATCGCCGAGCGCTGCGACGTGCACTTCACGACCACGAAGGAGGGCGCCAACTACATGCCCGACTTCCCGGTGCCCGAGGGCGAAGACAAGACCTCGTGGTTTATCAAGGGAGGTCGAGCGAGGCCTGCGTGACCGCTTCCCGAACGGTATTCCGGACGACGTGCGCAAGCAGGCCCAGTACGAGGAAGACGTCATCATCAAGATGGGCTTCCCCGGCTACTTCCTCACCGTCGCCGACTACATCAACTGGGCGAAGTCCCAGGGCATCCGCGTGGGACCGGGCCGTGGCTCGGGCGCGGGCTCGATGGTGGCCTACGCCCTGAAGATCACCGAGCTCAACCCCCTCGAGCACGGCCTGATTTTCGAGCGATTCCTCAACCCCGAGCGAATCTCGATGCCCGACTTCGACGTCGACTTCGACGAACGTAGGCGCGACGAGGTCATCGCCTACGTCAAGCGCAAGTACGGCGAGGACCGCATCAGCCAGGTCGTCACCTACGGCACGATTAAGACCAAGCAGGCTCTGAAGGACTCCGCGCGCATCCTCGGCAAGGACTTCAAGGTCGGTGAGCAGCTCACCAAGGCGCTGCCCCCGGCGATCATGGGCAAGGACATCACGGTCCACGGCATCTTCGACGAGAAGGACAAGCGCTACGCCGAGGCCTCGGAGTTCCGTAAGTTCTACGAGGAGAACCCGGACACGCACGAGGTCGTCCAGTACGCGCTCGGCCTGGAGGGCCTGACGCGCCAGTGGGGTGTGCACGCGTGTGCGGTCATCATGAGCTCCCACACGCTCACCGACATCATCCCGATCATGAAGCGCCCGCAGGACGGCGCGATCATCACGCAGTTCGACTACCCGACGTGCGAGACGTTGGGCCTGCTGAAGATGGACTTCCTGGGGCTGCGTAACCTGACCGTCGTGTCCGACGCCCTTGAGAACATTGCGCTCAACGGCAAGCCGGACCCGGATCTGGACCACCTGACCTTCGACGATAAGAAGACCTACGAGCTGCTGGGACGAGGCGAGACCCTCGGCGTCTTCCAGCTGGATGGTGGCGGCATGCGCGACCTCCTCAAGCTCATGAAGCCCGACAACTTCGAAGACATCTCCGCCGTTGGCGCCCTGTACCGTCCCGGCCCGATGGGCGCGAACTCCCACACGAACTACGCGCTGCGTAAGAACGGGCGCCAGGAGATCACGCCCATCCACCCGGAGCTGGCGGAGCCGCTCGAGGACATCCTGGGAACGACCTTCGGTCTGATCGTGTACCAGGAGCAGGTCATGCAGATCGCCCAGAAGCTGGCGGGTTACTCGCTGGGCCAGGCAGACATCCTGCGTAAGGCCATGGGCAAGAAGAAGAAGGAGGTCCTGGACCAACAGTTCAAGGGCTTCCGCCAGGGCATGGTCGATAACGGCTACTCCGAGGAGTCGATCAAGGCCCTGTGGGACGTCGTCGTTCCCTTCTCGGCCTACGCCTTCAACAAGGCCCACTCGGCGGCCTACGGCCTCGTCTCCTACTGGACGGCCTTCCTCAAGGCGAACTACCCGACGGAGTACATGGCCGCCCTGCTGACCTCGACGAAGGACAACAAGGATCGTCGAGCCCTGTACCTGGCGGAGTGCCGCCACATGGACATCACGGTCCTGCCCCCGGACGTGAACGCGTCGATGGGTAACTTTGCGCCTGACGGCGAGGCGATCCGCTTCGGCCTGAACGCCATCCAGAACGTGGGCGGCCCGGTCGTCGATGCGATCGTGGAAACCCGCGCCGAGAAAGGGCGTTTCGCCTCGTTCCAGGATTTCCTGGACAAGGTGCCTCAGGTGGTGTGCAACAAGCGCACGATCCAGTCCCTCATCCGCGCGGGCGCTTTCGACTCGATGGGTCACACGCGCCGCGCCCTCCTCGCGCGCTGCGACGAGGCCGTGGATGCGATCATCGACGTCAAGCGCAACGAGGCGATCGGACAGTTCGATCTGTTCGGCGCTCTGGGCGAGGACGAGGACACGGGCTCTGGTCTGACGATCGACATCCCGGACCTGCCCGAGTTCGACCGTAAGACGAAGCTGGCGGCCGAGCGCGAGATGCTGGGCCTGTACGTCTCCGACCACCCGCTGCGCGGCGTGGAGGCAACGCTGGCTCGCCACCAGGACTACGAGATCGCGCAGGTCGTCGGCTCCGACGGGGCGATGGCGGACCGCGTCGTGAAGATCGCGGGCCTCGTCTCCGGGCGTGACGACGAAGGTGACGAAGCAGGGTAACGCGTGGGCGATCGCGACCATTGAGGACCTGTCGGGATCGGTGGACGTGCTCTTCTTCCCGCGCTCGTACGAGTCGATTCAGACCTACCTCGCGCAGGACATCATCGTCCAGATCGAGGGTAAGGTGAACGTGCGCGAGGAGGGCATGACCATCTACGGCCAGTCGATGACACTCCTGGATCTGTCGGGCGGGGCGGACCTGCCCCTCGACCTGCGCCTGCCGGCGGCGCGTTGCACGCCCGAGCTTCTCACCGACCTGCGCGGTGTCCTCGAGTCCCTACCCGGGCGGTTCCCCGGTGCGCCTGCACCTGACGGAGCCTGGGGCGTACGACGGTCGTCGAGCTGGATCGAAGCTGCGCGTCGAACAGACGAGCGCCTTCTTCCAGCCACATCAAGGCAGTCGTCGGCGCGGGTGGGGTCGTCACCTCGTCCTAACATGATGCGAGCCGGGCCCCGGTGGGACTCGGCTCGCGTCGTCGACAGGCGTGCTCAGGAGGCAGATCCGACGATCGCGGAGGCCTTGCTCCCAGGGGAGCGTCGACCTCGACGAGGTCGTCCCGGCGCTCAGGTGATGGCCGCGGCGCGTCTCCACCTCGCCGTTGACGGTCACGTCGCCAGCCTGGATGAGTTCGCGGGCCTGTGCGCCGTCTTCCGCGAGGGAGGCGGAGCTTGACGAATTGGCCGAGCTTGATCTCCCCGCGCACGGGGATCGTCGGTGTGCTCATGGTGAATCCTTTCGCTGGTGGAGAGCGCATCACGCGCGAGGGCGTGGATGAACAGTATCCTGGGTAGAGACACACAGTATAAGGAGGAGCGGTGAGCGCTCACAACGACGATATCGATGCGGAGTTCCAGTCGCTGGTTGCATCGCTGGGATCGACGCCCGCCGCGGGCGATTCTCTGCCGTCCCTCGATCCGGACGACACTCCCGTTGACGAGTCCCTGCACCTGGAGGGTGGTCGCCTGTCGGTTGCCCTCGTGCTCGCCCCGATTTCCTACCCGGAGGCGCTGCACTCGCTGCTTGCGCTGACGGGTGTGCGCGAGTCGATCGTGCGTCTCAAGCCGTGGACCGCTGTGTGGCTGCGTGTGGAGACGACGCCGACCGACGAGGAGGAACTCGACACGCTGCTGACCGGCCAGCGTCCGATGCCCGACGCGGTGGATCGCGTCGCCCGGGCCGTCTCGAACCTGTCGAAGTACGGGGCGGTCGCCCTCATGAGCTGGCTCGTCGAGGGTGACGGCGTGGAGCCGGGTGTCTCGGGTCGTATCTCCGCCCAGCGCTACGTGGGCGGCGAGCCCGAGGAGACGATTCCCGCGGGTCTGCTGCTGGGTGCGATGCCCGCGGCGACGGAGGACCTCCTGCTGGGACGTACGACTCCCGCCGACTATAAGGATTCCGTGGCCGCCGACGGCAGCTGCCAGGGCGGCGGCCCCTTCGGTTGGCTGCGACGCAAGCAATCATGACGATCCTCGAACTGCTGCCCGCGATCGACGTGACGGGCGGGCAGGCCGTGCGCCTGTCCTCCGGATCGATCGACGAGGGCTCCTGGGGGAGCCCGATCGATGTCGCCCGTTCGTTTGACGAGGCCGGGGCTCGCTGGGTGCACCTCGTGGACCTGGACTTGGCTTTTGGTTGCGGCGAGAACTCTGAGCTCCTCGCCCGGGTGATCCGCGAGGTTCCCGTGCGCGTCGAGCTGTCGGGAGGCATCACGAGCCCGAGCGGCCATCGAGGCCGGGCTGGCGATGGGCCCCGAGCGCGTCAACATCGCGACGCAAGCCCTGGGCGACATCGACGCCGTGTGCGAGGCCGTTGACGCTTTCGGCGAGCGCGTCGCCGTGTGCCTGGACGTGCGCGGCGATCGCCTGGCCGCGCGTGGCGGAAGCGGCGAGGGCGGCAACGTCTGGGAGGCTCTGCGCGTCCTGGACGAAGCGGGGGTGGCCCGCCTCGTCGTCACAGACGTGACTCGTGACGGTCAGATGAACGGTTCCAATCGAGAACTGTTGGCCCGCGTCGCGGACCAGACTCCCGCACGCATCATCGCCTCGGGTGGGGTCAACTCCCTGGCCGATATCGAAGCCCTGCGTGCCCTCGGCATCGAGGGCGCAATCGTCGGAAAGGCCCTGTACCAGGGCGCATTCACTCTGGCCGATGCACTGGACGTTGCCGGATACGAGGAACTCTCATGACTCCCACGCCACCTTCTCTCACCGAGGAACAGAAGAATCGACTGGCGCAGCGCCTGTCGATGATGAGCCACGACCGCGCAGACGTCGGGCCAGGGGGCTTCCTCGGACCGCCCGGGCGCTCGCGCTGGGGCAGGGCAGCGACGCGGGGCGGCCCAGGCTTGAGGCGCTCGTTGATGCTCTCGTCTTTGAACGCGTGATCGTTCCCATCGACGTTGAGCCCGACCCGCGCGCGACGGGCGTTCACGCCGGGGAAAACGGACACAACCCGATCGACTTCGTGCGCGCGCAGACTCCCGCGGGAGAGGCGCTCGCCATCTATTCGTCGGCGCAGGCGCTGTCCGCTCACCGCCCCGGTGACCGTCCGATGGCGCTGGACTTCCGCACGATCGGGCTCACCGCCCTCGTGGAGACGGGCGGGCGCATCGTCGTCAATCCCGGGTACCGATGCGGTGCTGCTGCCGCGCCCCGCCGTGGCCGCGCTCGCGCAGGGGGATGAGTGGCTGCCCGCCTGGCGCGACGAGGCTCTGCGCGAGCTCCTGCTCGCCGAGGCCTCCGCGGCGTGCGCGGCCATCGTCGATGTTGAGATCGCCTACGCGGGCGACGGCCTCACGCGCGTCGTCGTGTCCGTGGACCGCGCGTCTTTCGCCCAGGGGGCCGATGCCTCGGCAATGAAAGAAACCCTGTCGGACGCCCTCAACGCCCTGGGGGCGAACCCTCGCCTCATCGCTGCGGCCGACCGGGTCGAGATCGCGCCCGTCCTGCGCTGAACCGGCATCGAGCACTCCCAGCACAGCGTGAGGCGCGCAATGATTGCTGGTCTGGCGCTCTTGTGCTGTTTCTGGTACAGTGGATACGACCGTCTGGGCGAAGGCCCGGAACGCAAGCGGAGAAATCCCACCTGGATACCCGCCTCTCGACAGAGGATGCCGCCCATCAGGGGCGCCGCGCAGGGGATCGGGTTCGGCGGTCAACACCCGTGTGTGTTGACCCTATGGAAGCCCTCCGTGCGCGTCGCGTAACGGAGGCTTTTCGTTTCACGCATAAAGGATTCTGTGGAAGGAGCCGCTCATCAGCGAGACTCGCATCAATGAGCGTATTCGAGTTCCCGAGGTTCGCCTCGTGGGACCCGGAGGTGAACAGGTCGGCGTCGTCCGAGTTGAGGACGCGCTGCGTCTGGCCGAAGAGGCCGGGCTCGACCTGGTTGAGGTTGCGCCGAACGCCAAGCCGCCCGTCGCAAAGCTCATGGATTACGGCAAGTACAAGTACGAAGCCGCCCAGAAGGCCCGCGATGCTCGCCGCAACCAGGCGAACACGCAGCTGAAGGAAATCCGCTTCCGACTGAAGATCGACGATCATGACTTCGGCGTCAAGAAGGGCCACGTTGAGCGCTTCCTGTCCGCAGCGACAAGGTCAAGGTCATGATCATGTTCCGCGGTCGAGAGCAGTCTCGCCCCGAGGCTGGCGTTCGCCTCCTGCAGCGCCTCGCCGAGGAGATTGGTGACCTTGCCACCGTCGAGTCGATGCCCCGTCAGGACGGGCGCAACATGACGATGGTGCTGGCCCCCACCAAGCGCAAGGCCGACGCCCTGACCGAGCAGCGCAAGCGCCGCGAGGCCGAGCGCGCCGAACGCCGGGGCAAGCGCGCCGGACGCGCCAGCAAAGACCAGGCCCGGTGGCGGCCGACAAGGCTGACGAACAGGACTGACGGCGATAGTAATCGCCTCACAACGAAGGAATAGAAATGCCGAAGAACAAGACTCATTCCGGTGCTAAGAAGCGCTTCCGCACGACCGGCTCGGGCAAGATCATGCGCGAGCAGGCCGGTGCCCGCCACCTGCTGGAGCACAAGTCCAGCCGTAAGACCCGTCGTCTGGCGACCGATCAGGTCCTGGAGACCGCTGACGTCAAGCGCGTCAAGCGTCTGCTGGGCAAGTGAGCTCGAGTTAGAGGAGAACAGTAGAAAATGGCACGTGTTAAGCGTTCTGTCAACGCCAAGAAGAAGCGTCGTACCGTACTCGAGCAGGCCTCCGGTTACCGTGGCCAGCGCTCGCGCATGTACCGCAAAGGCCAAGGAGCAGGTCACTCACTCCTTCGTCTACTCCTACCGCGACCGCAAGGCCAAGAAGGGCGACTTCCGTCGTCTGTGGATCCAGCGCATCAACGCTGCTTCCCGCGCCCAGGGCCTGACCTACAACCGCCTCATCCAGGGCCTGAACCTGGCTGGCGTCGAGGTCGACCGTCGCATGCTGGCCGAGCTGGCCGTCAACGACATCAACGCGTTCAACGCCCTGGTGAAGGTCGCCAAGGACGCGCTGCCCGCCGACATCAACGCCCCCAAGGCCTGATAGGTGAGCTTTTCCGCCGAGCGCCTGACCGTTCTCGATAATCCCCGCGCCGATCGCGTGCGCAGGGTGTCGGGTCTGGTCGGGCGCTCGGCGCGTTCGCGCTCGGGCCTCATGCTCGTTGAGGGGCCTCAGGCCGTGCGCGAACTTGCCGCGCACCGACCGTTTGCGGTGCGTGACGTGTACGTGCGCGAGGACGCGTGGGAGACGCACGCGGACGTCGTGGACGTGGCCCGCCGCGCGACGCGCTGGGTGCACCCGGTGACCGCCGAGGTCTCGGCGGCCCTGTCGGGGGACTCGCAGGGAATCTGCGCAGTCGCCTCCCTGGATGCGCTGTCGCGCGAACTGCCTGAGCCGAGCGTTGGTGAGACGATCGTCGTGCTCGCTCAGGGGCGCGACCCCGGCAACGTTGGCACGATCATTCGCACGGCCGACGCATTCGGTGCGGTCGGTGTCGTGGCCGTCGCGGGCACGGTGGACGCCGCGAGCCCGAAGGTCGTGCGCTCGAGCGCCGGCTCCGTCTTCCACATTCCCGTGTGCGTGGTTCCGTCTTTCGCGGATGCGCGCGCACTCATTCACGGTCGCAGCGCGGCCCTGCTGGGCACCAGCGGTGGTGCCGGTTCGCTCAGCCTGTCCGACCTCCTCGTGCAGGGAGTGTCGGCGCGCTCGCGCCTGTCCCAGTCGCACGCGTGGGTGTTCGGCAACGAGGCACGCGGCCTGTCGGGCGACGAGATGCGCCTGTGCGACGCTCTCGTGTCCATTCCCATGACGGGTGACGCGGAGTCCCTCAACGTGGCCAGCGCGGCCGCAACCTGCCTCTTTGCCTCCCAGACCGTGCGAGGCGTCGAACACTGAGGTGCCTTCGCGGCGCGGTGCTTCGCCCGCGACTAGTCTGGTTCCTATGAAGTTAGCTGAGCTGTCCGAGGCACAGTTGGTGTCTCATTTCCGCGAGTCTTTCCCGCGCGGCGAGCGCACGATGATCGGCATTGGCGACGACTGTGCCCAGGTCGCGGCTCCCGAAGGATCATTCATCGTGACGACGGACGTCATGGTGGAGGATCAGCATTTCCACCTGTCGTGGTCGACCGGTTACGAGGTCGGCGCGCGTGTTGCCGCTCAAAACCTCGCGGACATCGACGCGATGGGAGGACGTCCCTCGGCGCTCGTTGCCTCGGTGGTGGCGCCGCGCGACATGGACGCGGACGTTTTCCTGGATGTTGTCCGAGGCCTGGGGGACCGCGCCCGCGAGGTCGGAGCCGGTGTGGTCGGCGGAGACCTGAGCGCGGGGGAGAAGCTCGTCATTTCTATCACGGCTTTCGGCTATTGCCCGGGCCCGGTGGTGCGCCGTGACGGCGCGCGCCCCGGAGATGTCGTGGCGGTCAGCGGCACCCTCGGGTACTCCTACGCGGGCCTCGATCTCCTGGAGGGTGGGCACGTTGATCCCTCGTCGCGAGGAGTTGAGCAGCTGGGCGATCTGGCGCCCTTCATTGAGACGTACCGTGCGCCGAGGCCTCCGCTGGGCTCCGGCGTGGCCGCCGCGGCTGCGGGCGCTCGCGCCATGATGGACCTGTCGGACGGGCCCGCAACGGACGCGGCGCGCATCGCCAAGGCCTCGGGAGTCGTCATCGAGTTGATCGCGACACCATCGAGGCTGAGGCGTCTCTTTTGGCTCCCGCCGCCCGCGTCTGCGCGATCGATCCCGTGCGGTGGGTCCTGCAGGGGGAGAGGAACACGGGCATGATCGCCGTTTTCCCGCCGGATGCGCAGCTGCCCGACGGCTTCCGCGTCGTCGGTGCGGTGCGCGCGTGCCTGGCCGAGGAGGAACCGCGGGCGATGATGGATGGGCGCGGTCCTGCGCGGGGCGTGGGGATCATTTTCTCGGCAGGTTCCGTAGACTAGTGTGATGTGGGACCGCGAGGACGTCTTTCGCTGTTGGATGGCGGAATGTGCAGCAGCGTGACGACAGACGATGGAATACATCAGGATGACCGCGTTGACTGAAGGGCTCCCAGGCCTCGTCTCGACCGATGTCGCGTGTAGCGCGCAAGCTCGCGGAGTCGTCGGAGGAGATTCCGGCGACTGCTGGCCTGTCCCTGCCCGCGCTGCAGGGTGATGCCTGCGTTCCGCCGACGAAGGCGTTGCCCGTTGTTGATCCGAACGACGACGCAGTTAACTGATCGCCTCGTAGCGGAGTGCTGAGAAAGAGGGGCGATGAGCGCGATGCGTAGTGGGTGAACCGGGGCAGCCTGTCGGGGGATGGTCCTCGGCGCCGCCTCCCTGTCGTATCGACGAAGCAGCGCAAGGCTGATACCAAGGTGCGAGTCATCCTCGTGGTTATCTTCGGCTTGTTCGTGTTCGGCGTGTTCTATCTGATGGATGTGCCGCGTACAAATCCCGAAGACACCGTGCGCCAATACCCTGACTTACCTGTCCGAGGGTGACGCAGAGTCGGCGCGGGCTATGCTGACGGCGCCGCTCGTGGACGAGGAGCTCCCGCTCGTGACGAACGAGGTGCTGGGCGCAGCTGAGTCTCGTATCGTCGAATCGGTCGAAAGCCTGACCAGTAAGTGGAGCGCGGGTTCTCGTGCGACGGTGCGTGCGACGATGAGCTTGAATGGCGAGCGTTTCACCCACGATTTCACCGTCTATCACCATAAGCCGACGAAGGATCAGCCGACGGAATGGTATTTGTTCGATGATCTTCTGGTGACGATCCATATCTCCGGCAACCAGGTGCCGGGTGTGAGCGTGATGGGTAGCGGCGCGGACGCTATTCCCCTCGCAGATGGATCTCGGAATTGAGGATCTTCCCAGCGTGTACACCTTCACGGCGGAAGGACTGGCGCAAGGAGATCAGGCTGCGCCTCAGCAAGCGGTGATCATGGATGGCACGGGGACTTCCCCGACTGAGAATACCTCGGTGCACTTTACCGTCAACAAGAAATAGGCGCTCCGAACGCCTCAGAGGCCTCACTTATTGTGCAGTGGGGCACGATAACGTACGCTACCCCTACGAAGTAGTTACCGAGGATGTAGGGGCTTCTCAATGTCGAGGAAGAAGGCAGTACCGCAGTTCGGTGTGCCGGGTGCCGTCCCCAGGAATGCAAGGGCAGGGCAGAGCGCGAGGTCATCGGGCGCAGGTTATGGGGGCCTCGGGAGTCGGTGAGTACGGGATTCCTGATTCTCTTGATGATCGTATGCATGGGATTCCTCTGGTGGATGGCGAAAGCAGAGGGAAGCGCCGAGGGAGAAGTGCGTCGCTACCTGACCTACCTCGCTCAGGGGGATGCGGAGGGTGCGTTATCGATGATCGATCCCGGGGTGCCGAACGAACAGCGTCTGTTTTTGACGAACGAGGTCATGGCGTCGGCCTCGTCTCGGCTTCTTATTGAATCCGTCGAACCTGAGCCCACGGGTGCCAAGCGTGTAGATACCATGTCTCGTCACTGCGACGCTGCGTCTCAACGGAGATCGTTTCACGCACGTTTTTCCAGGTTGATCGAAAGGATCGCGAGGATAGCATCGTTGACCGGTGGGTGATCCGAGAGGGCTTGTTCGTGACGGTTCCCGTTTCTGGCGTGCGCGTGCCTTCCTTTAGCGTCGGGGGTGTGAGCGCGCCCACGGGGCAGCTCCAGTCTGATGGAGTAGGCTACCTGTTTTTTTCCTGGTGTCTACAGCTTCGAGCCCGCCGGACTCGGCCCCTACGTCACCGCACAGCCAGCCCAGGTAGTCATCGAAGATGGAGCGTATGCATCGGAGTATGAAACCAAAAAGGTGACTTTTGATGGTTCTCTGAGCGGGACGTTACGTGCTGAAGTCCTGACGGCCATGCAGAAAGCCGTCCAAAAGTGCGCGACATGAGGACTCTCACGCCGACGCATCCTGTCCCGCAGAGGTGCGCTCGTCGACACTCAGTAGTCTTGAACTGGTCGCACTGCCATCAGTGCTATCGGGGGCGACGGACGATGGTCACTACGAGGCTGACGACGCCGTGATTCGTTACCAGGACACGGGAGGATGGTTCCCCGACACGAGCTCCCACGAGCTGAAGGTCCGCGTAAAAGCGACGGTCATCATGAATGCGGACGGTATTCCGGAGGTTGATATCGACGGGAAACCGAGCATCACCGTGACGATGCAGAAGCGCTGAATCTGTCACTCGTCCCAGCCGTTCTCCTGCCGATGCGGCTGGACAAGCGCTGCGTCGCGTCAGCGGTGGTGAGAATCCGACGATGAGTGAGGACGTGATTCTCCCTCGTCCCCGGGGGTCTGGCCGTAGCGAGACTGTGCAACTCCTGGGGTGACACGCGGGTATCCACCATGCGTTCGTGCATCAATTATACAGTTGATGAAATAAATACCGTATGAGAAAATTTAGCGGCTCCGATGCGCCATTTGGCGAGTATTCGACCGTGTCGGGGGCAGACCATCCGTGCGGAAGAGAGAGGGACGAGCAATGTCTCAGCAGCAGTACGACTCGAATCAAGGCGCGGTGCCTCAGCCCCGGACCCTTCGGGGATTCCGACGCCTCCTTCTACTCCCTAGCAACCCCCCAGGACGCGGCCGCCCTGCGGCCGATGTACTCAGAGCGGGGTGACCTTCACGCCGGACTCGGACAAGAGCCGCCGTCGCATCAAGCGCATCGTCGTGGGCGCTGTGGCCCTCGTTGCTGTCGTCATCGTCGGAACCATTGCCCTCACTGTCGCGAATTGGGCGAGTACGCCCGAGGCGACGGTGCGCCAGTATCTTGATCTGCTCGCGGACGGTAAGCGTCAGGCGCTGCGACGGCGATGGTTGATCCGGGGCTGCCCGACGACCAGCG
>BNJV01001080.1_pt1 | contig 30803 bp, 44 predicted proteins | sample 8540591 | NCBI WGS metagenome assembly BNJV01 (sample SAMD00202457, study PRJDB9452) | human saliva metagenome | host: Homo sapiens | reverse complement strand
TTCTAAGTCTATGCTTTTTTTCATGGTATAATAGTGCTATGAGATTAGATAAATTTTTTTAGTTGCCTGCGCTGTAGGAAGTAGGACAGAGGTTAAAAAAACTTTCTAAAGGCTGGGCGCGTGATGGTCAATGGTAAAAAGGAAAAAAATCTGCCAAGCTACAAATCAATGAAGAGACAGATGAGATTTGTTTTGACGGGGCAAAAAGCTAGACTACGAGGAGTTTGTTTACTATATGATGAACAAGTCCCCAGGGTGTTATTTCAGCAACTGAAGATCCTAAACATAAGACTGTGTTGGATGTGTTGGATGACTTGGCTCGTTCAAAGGAAGTTTTCCCAGTAGGACGTTTGGATATCGATACGCATGGGCTCTTGCTCTTGACCAATGATGGCAAGCTAGCTCATGCTCTTCTTTCACCAAAACGCCATGTGGGTAAGACTTATCTGGCACGAGTCGATGGAATCATGACAGATGAAGACATTGAGACATTTGCGCAAGGGATTCCGCTCAAGGACTTTACCTGTCAACCTGCCAAACTGGAGCTTGTGGCTCTTGATAGAGAAAAAAACCAAAGTTTGGTCCGAGTGACCATCGCAGAAGGAAAATTTCATCAGGTAAAACGGATGGTTGCTTACTGTGGCAAGGAAGTGGTGGACTTGCAACGTCTAACCATGGGAACTTTGACCTTGGATGAAAATCTGAAACGTGGGGAATGGCGTCGCTTGACCAAAGAGGAATTAGAAGGCTTGCTCGAAAGTGTTAGGTAAACTGTGTAATCTTTGAAAAAGGTGAGGAAAATATCCTTGCCTTTTTCAGTTTTTGGTTGCTTCCTTTGTGAAAAGAGTTATAATAGACTGTAGAATAAAAGGAGGATTTTATGAACGCGATTCAAGAATCATTTACAGATAAATTATTTGCTAACTATGAAGCAAATGTCAAATACCAAGCTATCGAAAATGCTGCTAGCCACAATGGAATCTTTGCAGCCCTTGAGCGTCGTCAAAGCCATGTAGATAACACCCCTGTTTTCTCACTTGATTTGACAAAGGACAAGGTCACTAACCAGAAGGCTTCTGGTCGTTGCTGGATGTTTGCGGCCCTCAACACTTTCCGTCACAAACTCATCTCTCAATACAAACTTGAAAACTTTGAATTGTCACAAGCTCACACCTTCTTCTGGGACAAGTATGAAATCTAACTGGTTCTTGGAGCAAGTCATTGCGACTGCAGACCAAGAATTGACAAGCCGCAAGGTTAGCTTCCTACTCCAAACACCACAACAAGATGGTGGTCAATGGGATATGGTTGTAGCTCTCTTTGAAAAATACGGTGTCGTTCCTAAGTCTGTTTATCCAGAGTCTGTTTCATCTAGCAGTAGCCGTGAGCTCAATGCAATCCTTAATAAATTGCTTCGTCAAGATGCTCAAATCTTGCGTGACCTCTTGGCTTCTGGCGCAGACCAAGCGACTGTTCAAGCTAAGAAAGAAGACCTCTTGCAAGAAATCTTTAACTTCCTTGCAATGTCATTAGGACTTCCTCCACGCAAGTTTGACTTTGCTTATCGCGATAAAGACAACAACTACCAAAGCGAAAAAGGCATTACGCCACAAGAGTTTTACAAGAAATACGTTGACCTTCCACTAGAAGACTACGTTTCTGTGATCAATGCTCCAACTGCTGATAAACCCTATGGGAAATCTTATACAGTTGAAATGTTGGGAAATGTTGTTGGTAGCCGTGCAGTTCGCTACATCAACGTACCAATGGAACGCTTGAAAGAATTGGCCATTGCCCAAATGCAAACAGGAGAAACTGTCTGGTTTGGTTCAGATGTCGGCCAGCTCAGCAACCGTAAAGCCGGTATCCTTGCGACAGATGTTTATGATTTTGAATCAAGCATGGATATTCAACTCACTCAGGACAAAGCAGGTCGTTTGGACTACAGCGAAAGCTTGATGACCCACGCTATGGTCTTGACAGGTGTTGATTTGGATGAAAATGGTAAATCAACTAAGTGGAAAGTTGAAAACTCATGGGGAGACAAGGTCGGTGCAGATGGTTACTTTGTTGCCTCAGATGCCTGGATGGACGAATACACTTACCAAATCGTTGTTCGCAAAGAATTACTAACAGCAGAAGAACAAGCTGCTTATGAAGCAGAACCAATCGTCCTTGCACCATGGGATCCAATGGGTGCCTTGGCAGAATAATACTTTTTGCAAATCTCTTCAAACCACGCTAGCTTCGCCTTGGCGTAGGTATATATTATTAGACAGTTTTATCTACAACCTCAAAGTTGCGCTTTGAGCAAACTGTGGCTAGTTTCCAAATTAGATCTAGTAAAAAAGCATAGAAAAAAGGAATCAGGTTTTAGAACCTGGTTCCTTTTAAGTTTATGTGACTATTAGTCCGTCTCGCTCCGAGAGGTGCGAGACAAATAAACCACCCGCTATGCGGGTGCGCGTCGAAGGTTATACCAAAAAAACTCCAAACGCGATACAATAAAGGTGTTCAAGCCAATTGTAAAGCGAAAGGAGAAAATCATGGTACAAAAATCTCATAGTTTATCACACACAAAGTGGCACTGTAAGTATCACATTGTGTTCACCCCTAAGTATAGACGAAAAGTCATCTATAATCAATATCGAAGTAGTTTGGGAGAAATATTTCATCGTTTGTGCAGTTATAAAGGTGTTGAGATTATCGAAGGTCATTTAATGCCTGATCATGTACATATGTTGGTAAGTATTCCACCGAGGATAAGTATTTCAAGTTTCATGGGTTATTTAAAGGGTAAAAGTGCACTCATGATGTTTGACAAACACGCCAACCTCAAGTACAAGTTTGGAAATCGATATTTCTGGGCGGAAGGTTATTATGTGAGTACAGTAGGGCTTAATGAAGCCACGATAAGGAAATACATACAAGATCAGGAAAAGCATGATATAGCACTAGATAAATTAAGTGTGAAAGAATATGAGGATCCCTTTAGGGATAGTGGTAAGTAATACTCACGCCTCTTTAAGAGGCAAGTGACGAGTCAAGAGCAATGAGGCTTGAACAACGTGAAAGCCAGCGTCTTTAGGCGCTGGCTGGTAATTTGGGCTTATAGCCCTGAGTGCAAACCACCCGTTAGACGGGTGGTTATGATTTTACTGATTACATGATACCGAAGAAACGAGCTGCGATACCAACTGCAAAGAGGGCAAGGATGATTGTGATTGGAGATACTTTTTTCTTAAGCAACCACATGCAAAGGAAAGTAAGGAGAAGTCCCATCAATCCTGGAATCAATGAGTTCAACTGACCTTGAAGCGTTTGTGGTTGAACGCTATCCAAGCTCATACCACTAAGTGCTTGACCAAGAATACCCTTCAATTCTCCACCTGTAACAGCACCTTCTGGGAAGTTGATGTAGGCACCTTCTGATAATTGTTTACCTGGAAGGTTGATAGTGAAGTTGATGGATACCCAACGTTGTACAAGAACGGCAAGGATGAACATACCAAGGATAGAAGCTCCTTTAGTGATGTCTTTCAAGATACCACCTGACATGTCTTTAGTGATTTCAGATCCAGCCTTGTAACCAAACTCTTGTGTGTACCATAGGAAAGACATACGGATTGCATTCCATCCAAAGAAGAAGAGAAGTGGTCCAACGATATTACCAGTTGCAGCAAGTGATGCACCAAGGGCACCAAGGATAGGACGAACTGTAAACCAGAAGACTGGGTCACCGATACCAGCAAGAGGTCCCATCATACCAATCTTAACACCTTGGATAGCAGCGTCATCGATTTCAGTACCGTTAGCGCGTTCTTCTTCAAGTGCAAGAGTAACCCCCATGATTGGAGCAGCTACGTATGGGTGAGTGTTGAAGAATTCAAGGTGACGCTCAAGAGCAGCTGCTTGGTCTTCTTTTTTAGTGTAAAGTTTCTTGATAGCTGGGATCAAAGAGTAAGCCCAACCCAAGTTTTGCATACGTTCGTAGTTCCAAGAACCTTGAAGGAATTGTGAACGCCACCAAACTTTTTGGCGATCTGATTTTGATAATTGAATTTTTTCAGCCATGATTGTTCCCCTTTCTAGTAGTCTTCTAGGATATCACCGATTGGATCGTTAGAAGTTGCAGCTCCTCCGCCACCGTTTCCACCTTGTTTTGAAAGGTTGAGGTAGATGAAGGCAAGGGAAACACCGATGACACCAAGGGCAATCAAAGTCAATTGAGAGATTGCTGCAAGAGCAAAACCGATAGCGAAGAATGGCCATACTTCACGAGTAGCCATCATGTTGATAACCAAGCGTAACCAACGGCAACGACCATGGCACCACCAACAGCCATACCACCGTTCAACCAGTCTGGCATTAAACCAAGAGCGTCTTGAACAGCAGAAGCTGGGATAGCAATAAGGAAGGCTGCAGGAATAGCGATACGAAGACCTTGAAGAATAAGGGCAAGGTAGTGAGCACGCTCAACAGCAGCAATGTTACCTTCTTTAGCAGCAGCGTCTGCAGTGTGAACCAAACCAACTGAGATTGTACGAACAATCATAGTCAAGAAAAGTCCAGCTACGGCAAGAGGGATTGCAGTAGCAGTTGCGACTGCGATACCTTCAGTAGTAAAGTTACCACCTTTAATCATGATGATTGCAGCGGCAACAGAGGCAAGGGCAGCGTCAGGAGCTACGGCAGCTCCGATGTTAGCCCAACCAAGGGCGATCATTTGAAGTGATCCACCAAGCATAACCCCAGCTTCGAGGTTACCAGTTACAAGACCGATAAGGGTACATGCTACGATTGGTTGATGGAATTGGAATTGGTCGAGGATACCTTCAAGACCTGCGAAGAAGGCAACAACTACAACCAAGATAGCAGAAATGAATGAAATATCTGACATGGTTTTATTCCTTTTCTATTTAATGTTAATTATTGAACGTTAGCTTTGCTAATCAAGTCAAACAAATCTTTTTTAGTGTCGTTTGGTACTTTACGTACGTCAAATTCAACACCAAGATCACGCATTTTTTCAAATGTAGCAACGTCGTCTTTGTCCATTGACAATACGTTGTTGACCATTGTTTTACCAGTTGAGTGAGCCATTGATCCAACGTTAAGAGTCTTGATTGGCACACCGCCTTCGATAGCACGAAGAGCATCTTGAGGTGTTTCAAACAAGATAAGGGCGTGTGTCTCACCAAAACGAGGGTCTTTTGCAACCTCAATCAATTTTTTGATTGGTACAACGTTAGCCTTCACTCCGTTAGGAGCTGCTTGTTTGATCAATTCTTTACGAAGATCGTCGTTAGCTACGTTATCTGAAGCAACGATGATACGGTTAGCTTTTGAATCTGGTGTCCAAGCAGTTGCGACTTGTCCGTGAAGAAGACGTGTGTCAAGACGAGCAAGATTGATTTTCAATTTACCGTCTCCGATAACTGTTCCTTCTGGGATAGCAGCTTGGGCTACAGGAGCAGCTGCAGCAGTTGCAACTTCCTCAGCTGGATTTAGCTCTTCTGGAAGAGCCTTGATGCCATCTTTGGATTCTTTAATGATGTTCGCAGCGACTTTATCAACACCTGCAGTAGCGTCCATGAGGCGCTCTGTATAGGCTTGGATCAACATCGGCAAGTTAAGTCCTGTGATGATGGCAAATTTACGCTCAGGGTTTTCTCCCATTACGCGGCTAGCTTGGTTAAATGGAGAACCACTCCAAAGGTCAGCCAAGACTAGAACCTCATCTTCTGCGTCAAATGCAGCCACAGCATTGTTGAACTTGGCGTATAAATCATCTGGACCTTCGTTTGGCATAAAGGTTACAACTTGAACCTTTTCTTGTTCACCAAAGATCATAGATCCTGACTGATGAATACCAGCGGCAAATTCACCGTGGCTCGCAATAATGATTCCGATACTCATTATTGTCATTCCTCCTTATAAATTGTTTGACTTGTAGTTTAAGAAAACTTTAAGACTCCTTAAGTATAAATCGTTTTCAGAAAAAATGCAACTAATTATAATAAAGAGTGAAAAAAATCTCAAAGCCTTATCTTTTACAAATATTGATATATAAACTTTTTATAAAAATCGTCTATAAAATGGTAAAAAAATTTAATATAAAAAAAGAGGAGGGACTAGGAAGTCTTCGTCAGTAGTGCTCTTAGGCGTCTAAAAAAATGCCTCAAGTCCAATTAATTGTTATGTCAAAATTTTTATTACTAAAAAAACGAGGTGGGATCTTCTGTCCCTACCTCGATTTTTGTACTTATTTTTTATCTTAATGAGTAAAATCTAGAACCATACGACCTTGATGGTTCCAGCTGCCATTTCATCAAAGACAGCAATAGCATCTTCTACAGGGCGTTTTTGAACGACTGGTACAACGAGTCCTTCTGCGCCAAACTGGAAGGCTTCTTCCAAGTCTTTACGAGTTCCTACAAGTGAACCAATAACTTGGATACCGTCAAGAACTGTTTTGACGATGCTTAGGTCCATCATTTCAGATGGGAGACCAACAGCAACTACTCGACCACCTGCACGAACAGAATCAACTGCTTGGTTGAAGGCCACTTTTGATACAGCTGTTACGACAGCTGAGTGAGCACCACCGTTTGTCTTTTCTTTGATGAGTCCTGGAACATCTTCGACTTCAAGACCGTTAATTACGATATCTGCACCAACTTCTTTAGCTAGGGCAAGTTTATCGTTGTTGATGTCAACTGCGATAACGTGTGCGTTGAATACTTTTTTAGCGTATTGGACAGCCAAGTTACCAAGACCCCCAGCACCATAGAGAACAACCCACTGACCTGGCTCAACTTTTGCTTCTTTGATAGCCTTGTAGGTGGTAACACCGGCACAAGTGATAGAAGAAGCTTGGGCTGGATCGAGCCCTTCTGGAACCTTAACAGCATAATCTGCAGTTACGATACATTGTTCAGCCATACCGCCGTCAACTGAGTAGCCTGCATTTTTTACGGAACGGCAAAGAGTTTCTCGTCCGGTTGTACAGTATTCACACATACCACAGCCTTCAAAGAACCAAGCTACGCTGACACGGTCGCCAACTTTGAGGCTTTTTACATCAGGAGCAACTTCTTTGACGATACCGATACCTTCGTGACCGAGAACGCGTCCTGGAACTTTACCAAAGTCACCATGGGCAACGTGGAGGTCAGTGTGGCAGACACCACAGTACTCAACTTCTACAAGAGCTTCCCCATTTTCGAGTGGACGGAGAACTTTTTTTCTTCAATAGCAACACCAGTGCCTTCTGGATTTACAACAACAGCTTTCATAGCTATCCTCCTTGATTAGTCGTTGAGGTGCAGTGGAAAAGGGGCTTGGCTTGAGAGGTTTTCAAGTGAAGTCGAATTTGAACTGCCCTCTTATTTGCTTATATGTGAAGTATATCACGATATTTACTATAGTACAATGGTTTTGATGTAAAAATATATGTAATCGCTTAACCGGTTGATAAGACTGTGAAAATTGAACAAGTAAGATTGATGCATTGGCGAGTAAATACCTATAAACGCTAGAAAAGTTGACTTTATATCGCCTCTTTAAGGTTTTCAGCAAATTTTCTGAGTTTCTTCTCGAGGGGATTTTGGTATAATATAGAAAGCAATTGTTCTTTCTAGTAAGAGAATTTAGAGTGAGAGGTATCTATGTCCCCTTCTATTCAGTTATTGAAAAAAACCGTTATTTAAAAAAATATAAAAGAAAAATCCAGATCTCTATATTGGGATTGAGTTGGAGTTTCCTATCGTTCATGTAAATGGGCAAGCGACAGATATTGAAGTCAGTAAGGACTTGATGCGCTTTTTGGTGGATGCTCTTAGCCTGGAAGTTGAAAAAGAGGACCAGGAAGGAAATCCGATTCAACTTGTAGAACCAAAAAGTCAGGATCGGATTCTGTTTGAGGTTTCCTACACGACCTTGGAGTTTGCCTTTGGCAGAGCCCAGAAAATCCAAGAGGTCCAAGGTCGATTTCAAGCTTATATGAAGGTCATTCAGGAAAAACTAGGCGAAAAGGATCATGCTATCCAGGGCTGGGGGATTCATCCAAACTGGGATCAGAATGACAATCGACCTGTGGCTTATCCACGCTACCAGATGCTGATGGATTACTTGCATATGGGAAGTCGCCAAGAGAGAGTTAATTTGCATGACTTCCCACAATATGGAGCCTTTATCTGTGGGAGTCAAGTTCAGTTGGATGTATCGACTGCTAACTACCTACGTGTCATCAATGCTTTTACTCAGATTGAAGCAGCAAAAGCTTACTTATTTGCCAATTCTGAGTTTTCGGGAGCAGAATGGGATACTAAGATTTCACGGGATATTTTTTGGGAAGCTTCCATGCATGGGATTTATCCAGAGAATGTTGGTGTCAATGCCAGACTCTTCAAAGATGAGGATGATTTCTTTGATTATCTAGACCACTCTGCGATTTTTACAGCAGAACGAGATGGGGAAACTTACTATTTTTCTCCGATTCGGGCTAGAGATTACCTAGCTACTGAGGAAGTTTCGGCCTATACTCTAAATGGAAAAGAAACTCTGCTTGTTCCTCAAGAGAAGGATTTTCAAACGCACCGTAGTTACCAATATCAAGACTTGACGACTAGAGGGACGGTTGAATTCCGTAGTGTTTGTACACAGCCGTTAGACCGAACCTTTTTCTTCAGCAGCCTTTCATCTAGGTTTGTTGGTAAATCTAGACAAGCTTGAAACTTATCTCGAAACCGCTCCTTTCTTTGAGCACTTTGGTCGTGACTACAAGTCATTTGAGACGCCAGTTTTTCTCAGAAACAGCTTTCAGATGAGGAGACAGCTGGTGTTGTCCAGTTCTCCAAAAGACTTGCTGGCTATAGCAGAGCAAGGACTTGAGATGAGAGGTCAGGATGAAACAACTTATTTAGAGCCGTTGAAAGAAAAAAAATTGACTCTATAATTTTTCTTATAAAGGAAGAATTTTCTGAAAAAAATCATGTTATAATGAATAAGACTATAGATAAAGGATAGAGATTTATGACATTAGTTTATCAATCAACGCGTGATGCGAAAAAAATACCGTAACAGCAAGCCAAGCGATTTTTGCAAGGTTTGGCAACAGATGGAGGCTTGTTCACTCCAGTTAGTTATCCAAAGGTTGATTTGGATTTTGAAACATTAAAAGGACGCTTCATACCAGGAAGTTGCTAAGCTTGTCTTGTCAGCTTTCTTGGATGACTTTACAGCAGAAGAGTTGGACTACTGTATCAACAATGCCTATGACAGCAAGTTTGATACACCAGCTATTGCTCCTCTTGTCAAACTCGATGGTCAATACAACTTGGAACTCTTCCATGGTTCAACCATTGCCTTTAAGGATATGGCCTTGTCTATCTTGCCATACTTTATGACAACAGCTGCCAAGAAACATGGCTTGGAAAACAAGATTGTCATTTTGACAGCGACATCTGGGGACACTGGGAAAAGCTGCTATGGCAGGATTTGCGGATGTTCCTGGAACTGAAATTATCGTCTTTTATCCAAAAAGATGGTGTCAGCAAGGTGCAAGAATTGCAAATGACCACTCAAACTGGCGACAATACTCATGTTATTGCTATCGATGGTAAACTTTGACGATGCGCAAACAAATGTTAAACATATGTTTAACGATGTGGCTCTTCGTGAAAAATTGGCAGCTAACAAGTTGCAATTTTCATCAGCCAACTCTATGAATATTGGCCGTTTGGTACCACAGATTGTCTATTATGTTTATGCTTACGCTCAGCTTGTTAAGACTGGCGAGATTAAGGCTGGTGACAAGGTTAACTTCACCGTACCGACAGGAAACTTTGGTAATATCTTGGCTGCCTTTTACGCTAAGCAAATCGGTCTACCAGTTGGAAAACTGATCTGTGCTTCAAATGACAATAATGTCTTGACAGACTTCTTCAAGACTCGTGTCTATGACAAGAAGCGTGAGTTTAAGGTAACCACTAGCCCATCTATGGATATCTTGGTATCTTCAAACTTGGAGCGTTTGATTTTCCACCTTTTGGGTAATGATGCGGTTAAGACAGCTGAACTCATGGATGCTTTGAACACTCAAGGTCAGTATGAATTGAAAGATTTTGATGCAGAGATTCTTGACCTCTTTGCAGCAGAATATGCGACAGAAGCAGAAACAGCTGCAGAAATTAAGCGTGTCTACGAGTCAGATTCTTATATTGAGGATCCTCATACAGCAGTTGCTTCAGCTGTTTATAAAAAATACCAAGTGGCTACAGGCGATGTGACTAAGACTGTGATTGCATCAACAGCTAGTCCTTACAAATTCCCAGTGGTTGCAGTAGAAGCTGTAACTGGGCAATCAGGTTTGAGCGATTTTGAAGCCTTGGCTCAATTACACGAAATTTCAGGAGTAGCAGTGCCACCAGCAGTTGATGGACTCGAAACAGCTCCAGTTCGTCACAAGACAACTGTTGCAGCAGCAGAGATGCAGACTGCAGTAGAATCTTATCTAGGACTTTAAAACAGAGGAAGTAAACTCGGTTGGGAAACTAACTGAGTTTCTTTTCATCAGGAGGAAGGATTGTTTAAGAAATATAAAGACATTCTCAACATAGCTCTGCCAGCCATGGGTGAAAATTTTTTACAGATGTTCATGGGGATGGTAGATAGCTATCTGGTGGCACATCTGGGTTTAATCGCCATTTCGGGTGTGTCTGTAGCGGGTAATATTATCACCATTTATCAGGCTATTTTTTTATTGCTTTGGGAGCAGCTATTTCCAGCGTCATTTCCAAAAGTTTGGGACAGAAAGATCAATCTAAACTAGCCTATCATGTGACAGAAGCGCTCAAGATTACTCTACTACTGAGTTTAGTTTTAGGGGGCTTGTCCATCTTTGCCGGCCAAGAGATGATTGGCCTTTTGGGGACAGAAGCGTCTGTAGCTGAGAGTGGTGGACTATACCTAGCTTTGGTCGGTGGGACAATTGTCCTCTTGGGCTTGATGACTAGTTTGGGTGCCTTGATTCGCGCCACCCATAATCCGCGCCTTCCCCTTTATGTGAGTCTTTTATCCAATGCCTTGAATATTCTCTTTTCAAGTCTAGCTATTTTTGTTCTTGATATGGGCATAGCTGGTGTAGCTTGGGGGACCATTCTATCTCGTTTGGTCGGGGTTGTGATTTTATGGTCACAATTAAAACTCCCATATACAAGACCAAGCTTTGGACTGGACAAAGACTTACTGACTTTGGCTTTACCTGCAGCGGGAGAGCGTCTCATGATGCGAGCTGGAGATGTGGTTATTATTGCCCTGGTTGTTTCTTTTCGGAACTGAGGCAGTCGCAGGAAATGCAATCGGTGAAGTCTTGACTCAGTTTAATTATATGCCAGCCTTTTGGTGTCGCTACAGCAACAGTCATGCAGGTGGCTCGAGCAGTTGGAGAAGATGATTGGGCAAGGGTGGACAAGCTCAGTAAGCAAACTTTTTGGCTATCGCTCTTTCTCATGTTGCCCTTAACACTTAGTATCTATGCTCTCGGAACGCCCCTAAGTCACCTCTACACTAGTGATCCTGTGGCTATTGAAGCCAGTGTTATGGTGACGCTGTTCTCTCTACTAGGGGACACCTATGACGACCGGAACAGTCATTTATACTGCTGTCTGGCAGGGTTTGGGAAATGCACGCCTTCCCTTTTATGCGACAAGTATCGGGATGTGGTGTATCCGTATCGGAACAGGGTATCTGATGGGAATTGTTCTTGGTTGGGGCTTGCCTGGTATTTGGGCAGGGACGCTTTTGGATAATGGTTTTCGCTGGTTCTTCCTGCGCTATCGTTATAAGCAATATATCTCTTTGAAAGGATGACATATGAAAAAAATTGGATTTATCTGGGATTTAGATGGGACCTTGTTAGACTCTTACGAGGCTATTTTAGCAGGAATCGAAGAGACTTTTGCCCAGTTTGATATTCCTTATGATAAGGCTGAGGTTCGTGCCTTTATTCTAAAAACTTCCGTTCAAGATCTGTTGGAAAAGGTGGGAGAAGAAAGAGGCTTGGATGCTGATATGCTCAATCAGGTTCGTGCTCAGAGTTTGGCTGAGAAGAATGCTCAAGTTGTTCTGATGCCGGGGGCGCGTGAAATCTTAGCTTGGGCAGACCAGCAAGGAATTGAGCAGTTTGTTTATACCCATAAAGGGGACAATGCTTTTACTATTTTGGAGAATTTGGGTTTGGCCCATTATTTCACAGAAATTTTAACCAATCAAAGTGGCTTTTCTCGGAAGCCTAGTCCAGAAGCTGCGATTTATCTTCTAGATAAGTATGAACTAGATCCTCAGCAAACTTATTATATAGGGGATCGGACTTTGGATATCGAATTTGCTCAAAATAGTGGGATTCAGAGTATTAATTTTCTTGAAAGTCCGATGGATTACAATCATCAGATTTCTTGTTTAGAGGATATTCCTCTCTCTCTTTTTGAAAGTTTTTATGAAAGAGAATATGTCAGCTTTTGTAACAAAATACAAACAAACTATTTCAACTAATGTGATTTGTTACAATGAATGTACAGTTCTGTTAAATAGCCCCTAAAAAGGGCTTTTTTTCTCTTTTTTTTTGTGTTATGATAAACAGGTACTCATTTGAAAAGGAATTTGAAAGAATGAAGAAAAGAATATTATTAGCCTCAACAGTAGCCTTGTCATTTGCCCCAGTATTGGCAACTCAAGCAGAAGAAGTAGCATGGACAGCGCGTAGTGTTGAGCAAATTCAAAAATGATGTTACCAAGAGTGAGAATAAAAACAAGCTATACGATTCAGTATGGTGATACCTTAAGTACCATTGCCGAAGCTTTGGGAGTGGATGTGAACGTTCTTGCTAACTTGAACAAGATCAGTAATATTGATTTGATCTTCCCTGAGACAGTCCTTACAACAACTGTAAATGAAAAAGAAGAAGTGACAGAGGTTGAAATTCAAACCCCTGAGACAGTTCAAGGAGGCGAAGGTACAACTGCAACAGCAGATTTGACAACCAACCAAGTCACTGTAGATGACCAAACTGTACAGGTTGAAGATTTAACTCAACCAGTTGCAGAAACAACTGTAGCTGAGCAAGTGGCAGAAGCAACAACAGAAGCTGTTACAGAAGTTGTAGCACCGGTAGAAGAGTCAGTAGTAGAAGCCACTACTGAAGTTGCAACACCAGCAGAAGGATCTGCAGCAGAAACAACAACAGGAGCTGTTGCAGAAGTTTCAGCACCAGTGGAAGAGCCGGTAGCAGAAACACCTGTAGAGGAAGAAACGACTACAACAGAAGCACCAGTTACAGAGACTCAATCAGCACCATCAACTTATCAAGCTGAAGCAAGCCAAGGTTCATCAGCGACTTATGCAGCACCAGCAGCACCTGATTATGCAAGTATTGCAGCTTCAAAATCAGAAAATGCAGGTCTTCAGCCACAAACGGCTGCCTTTAAAGAGGAAGTAGCTAATTTGTTCGGAATCACGTCATTTAGTGGTTATCGTCCAGGAGATAGTGGCGACCACGGAAAAGGTCTTGCCATTGACTTTATGGTTCCAGTAAGCTCTGCTCTTGGGGACCAGATTGCAGATTATGCTATCCAAAATATGGCTAGCCGTGGAATTAGCTACATCATCTGGAAACAACGTTTCTATGCACCATACGATAGCAAATACGGACCAGCCTACACTTGGAATCCAATGCCAGACCGTGGTAGTGTTACAGAAAATCACTATGACCACGTTCACGTTTCTATGAACTAAGAATATTAAGAAGTTGGGAACTTGAGTTTCCGCTTCTTTTTTTGTTATGACACACTTTATAAGTGAAATAAAATCTAAAACACGATATAATGTAAGCGGATACAAAGTTATGCTAACGATTTTAAGCATAGAGAGAAAGGATGATAAGGATGACAAACCGATTAAAAACTCCATTTGAGAAAAACAAGAGATGATTTTTGAACAGGAATTTTACTGGAGAAATTGTTGAACTCTTGATTTTTACCCTCCAAAATGTAAATGGAGCAATATCTTTAAAAAGATGGGTGTCTAATACCGTCCGTTCATTTTAAAGCTAGTGTCAATGTCGCAACTCAGGACTTTTTCTGAACTTGAAGGACGTTTGGAATGGCTCCTGACTCCGGAAGAATTTAAAGAAAAAGCATTGGGGGTTTTAGCTTTTGAGCCCTACAAAAGTTCACCGTATAAAATGTCAAAAAAACGTCCCTTTATGAAGTTAGAGCCTTATATGTCAGAAGTTGCTAACAACTGCTACCGCTTGCTGGAATACCTAGATGACCAATCTACGGATGCTAGGTTAGAGACCTTGATTGAAAGCTATCAAAAACCTGTTATCATTCAAGACGCTCTTGGGCGAGTTCACCCTAAATAGAGCCTATTCTTGGTTTGAAGGCTTCATCACCTATGAAGGCGGTAAGATTCATGCTATGTTTGATGCGGGTGCAGATGAAAGTCTTCCTCCAAGTTCTTTCGATGATTTAAAGAAATTTATGGGATCTTTCCAAGTTCAAGATGCTAAGATTAAAGACTATATCGTCAAAGAACTGTGGGAAACAGCTCAAGACTGGATTGATTCAGATGAAAATGATGTGGAGTTAACAGAAGAGTATTTTACCAACTCACTTTCCTTGAGTGAACTATCGATTAACGAAGACGGAGAATTGACCCTCTACTATGATGATAACGAGGAAATTTTTGCAGGCCACACCATCGAAGTTGTCATCAATAAAGAGGGGGAAATCCTTCGAGCAGACTTGGTAGGCTAGTACTGGATTTTATCTAGAATATAGAAAGTAATAGCCTTTTTGGGATTGAAACCAAGAGGCTATTTTTTTAGGAGTGAGTAAAAATAGTTGCGTTTTTTTACTAAGATTGCACTATACTTGATAAGTCAACTATTGATAAATCAAATATAAAAAGAAAGGAGAAAAATACTAAAAAAATGCATGAATTACTGTACCAGCTCCATTTAACAGATCAAACCATCACTCAACTTTTTTTGAGAAAACAATTGGGAATTAGTTTGACCCGCTATCAAATCCTGCAGTTTTTACTGCAAAAAAATCACCGTCTAACCAAATTGCCGTTCAGGAGAAAGTGAAAAATCGATCAAGCAGCCTTGACTCGTCATTTTAAGATACTGGAGTTAGAGGGCTATGTCAGTCGCAATCGGAATCCGCTCAATCAGCGAGAAGTCTTTAGTTGAATTAACCCAAGAAGCCAAGAATCAACTCTTAGTTAATCCACCTCAACATCACCTGAAGGTGAAGAAACAGATGGAGAGCATCTTATCGACTGCTGAGCAGAAAAGAGCTGACGACTTTACTGACTAAAACTAGTGTCAGGTCTAGAAAAAAATAGAATTTTTAAGGAGAAAAACGATGTCAATCATTACTACTATTTTAGCAACTATTGTTGCCCTCGAACATTTTTTTATATCTTTTTATTTGGAGAGTATGGCAACCCAATCAGACGCCACCAGCCGTGTCTTTAATATGAACAAGGAAGAATTAGCACGACCATCTGTCACCTCATTGTTTAAAAAAACCAAGGAATTTATAATGCCTTGATTGGGGTATTTCTTATTTATGGAATTTATTTCTCACATAGCTTAGAAATCGTAACAATCTTTTGTTTTATTTGTCATAGGAGCAGCGACCTATGGTTCCTTAACTGCAGATAAAAAAATCATTCTCAAAGCAAGGTGGTCCAGCAATCTTAGCACTCTTTGAGTATCCTTTTTCTTGAAATAAAAACAACCAGCACTCTCCATAGAAGGTGCTGGTTTTTAATCATTCACATTAAACTTTTCTCCGCTTGATTTCGAGTAATCTTTGATAAAAGAAGAATTGACTACTATAGATATAAGGGAAAGTAGGGATGCTCGCAATTCCGAAAGCTGATCCAGATAAGGAGATACCAAGGAAGTAGCTGTAAATCAAGGACGAAGCGTTGGAACTTATAGCCTTTCATAAGGAAGCGACTGGTTTTGAGTACGCGGCTTGGCTTGGCAATTCCAATTGCAAGGGTATCACAAAGGAGAAGCTCTACTTGGGAATAAGCGTAGTATTGTGGCAGATAGGCAATGGTTCCCAAAATCATCAGAAAGACGCTACCAAAGAAGTAGAGTGCAAAAGTGAGCAGAAAATGTTCGATATCTGAATTGGTGACGTCGACAGCTGGAAATTCGGGATGAAGTTCTACAAATTTACGAGCCATGGCACTGCTATAAAAAGAGCAAGTAGACTCCAAAAAAAGATTAGGGATACTCCACAAAAAGAGATAGAAACGCTTGAGCAAGAGAGTCAGAAAAGGTCTGGGTGAAGAAGCGGTTGTCAAGTAAGGACAGGCTATCTTTAAAGGAAAGCTCTATCTCGGAAATTCTATAAAGATTAATGGTTGTAAACAGAGCACCAGCTAGGATAATAGAACTTGTAAATCCGACTGCTAGAGGAAAGAGTGAAGACTGGATCAAGTTCATCAGAAAAAAAGTAAAGAAGGATTGCTCAAGAATCCCCTCATCAAGTAAGGGATAATGGGCTTATAAAGCTGGATAGAATCAGGAAAATGCTTGGTAATAAAAAAAGACAAGCAATAGACGTGGATGTTCAGCTTGAAACTGTTTAGCTTGTTGACGAACTTCTTTTAAATCAATTTTTTTGGGTATTTCATTCTTTCATTATACCATAGTTCGTGACAGTTCCTGTTTTTTTGATAGAATCATACAGTATGCCCTTGGGCACAAAGTAAGAACTGGGACTGTCTTTCCCAGCTTCGGAGGTAAAAAAATGTCAGATTCACCAATCAAATATCGTTTGATTAAGAAAAGAAAAAAACACGGGAGCTCGTCTGGGTGAGATTATCACGCCACACGGAACCTTCCCAACTCCCTATGTTTATGCCAGTTGGGACTCAAGCAACGGTTAAAAACCCAATCGCCAGAAGAATTGAAAAGAGATGGGGTCAGGGATTATTCTCTCAATACCTATCACTTGTGGCTACGTCCTGGAGATGAGTTGATTGCTCGAGCAGGTGGGCTTCATAAGTTCATGAACTGGGATCAGCCTATCTTGACAGATAGTGGTGGTTTCCAGGTATATTCATTGGCTGATAGCCGAAATATTACAGAAGAAGGGTGACCTTCAAGAACCACCTCAATGGTTCCAAGATGTTCCTTTCACCTGAAAAAGCCATCTCTATCCAAAACAATCTAGGGTCAGACATTATGATGTCCTTTGACGAATGTCCTCAATTTTATCAGCCTTATGATTATGTGAAGAAGTCAATCGAACGTACCAGCCGTTGGGCTGAACGTGGGTTGAAAAGCTCATCGTCGTCCACATGACCAAGGTTTGTTTGGGATTGTACAAGGGTGCAGGGTTTGAAGATCTTCGTCGTCAATCAGCTCAGGACCTTGTCAGCATGGACTTCCCAGGATACTCTATCGGTGGCTTAGCGGTTGGAGAAACTCACGAAGAGATGAACGCAGTTTTGGACTTTCACCACTCAACTCCTTCCTGAAAAACAAACCTCGCTATCTTGATGGGGGTAGGGAGCACCAGATAGCTTGATTGATGGGAGTGATTCGTGGTGTGGATATGTTTGACTGTGTCTTGCCGACTCGTATCGCTCGTAACGGTACTTGTATGACTAGCCAAGGACGTTTGGTTGTCAAGAATGCCCAGTTTGCGGAGGACTTTACACCACTTGATCCTGAATGCGATTGCTACACATGTAAGAACTACACCCGTGCCTACCTTCGTCACTTGCTCAAGGCTGATGAAACCTTTGGTATCCGCTTGACCAGTTACCATAACCTCTACTTCTTGCTCAATCTTATGAAGCAGGTTCGCCAGGCTATTATGGATGACAATCTCTTGGAATTCCGTGAGCATTTTGTTGAAAAAAATATGGCTACAATAAATCAGGTCGTAAATTTCTAAGATTATCAATCTAAAGCTCGAAATCCTAAGTTTTCTCTTAGGATTTTTTTCTTCTTTTTTGATAAAATAAAGGTAATATGGAATGAAACATTAGATGGCTTTTTACTACTCTAATGAACGGAGAATAAACTCGTATGCGTATTAAAATGGTTTTCCTTGATTAGGATTACAGGCTTACTCTTTGGTACTCTTGTACCATTTCTTTTCAGACGGTTTTTCCCAGGAGGTTTCTTCGGGGTTGACGTCTTCTTTCACCTTCTCAGGTTTTCTAATTACGTCACTCCTGTTAGAAGAATTTGGACAAAAAGGGAAAAATTGATATCTTAGGATTTTTTTAGAAGACGCTTCTATCGGATTTTTTTCCCCCAGTCGTCTTGATGATCCTTGTCGTTATGCCCTTTTACTTTCTTGGTTCGTCAGGATTATATAGCTGGAATTGGTGGTCAGATTGCTGGTGTCCTTGGTTTTATGACCAACTTCTATGAAATGTTAACAGGAGGAAGTTATGAATCTCAGTTTCATTCCTCATCTCTTTGTTCACAACTGGAGTTTAGCGGTTGAAGTTCATTACTATGTCTTGTGGGGGCTTGGCAGTTTGGTTCATATCTAAGCGAGCCAAAAACAGGTGGGACAACTACGAGGGAATGGTCTTTCTACTATCTTCAGCTACCTTTCATCGTTAGCTTTCTTTCAATGTTTATTGGTAGCTTTATCGTTAGCTCCTACTCAACGCTTTACTTTTCAAGTCTAACTCATGTTTATCCGTTCTTCCTAGGTAGTGTCCTAGCTACCTTGATAGGAGTCCGTCATACGACACCTCTTCTCAAACGTTTGAATAAAACCTTGGACTTTGAAACAGACCTTATTAGTCTTTTTCAGCTGGGTCTCGGAGTTTTGCTCTTATTGACCTTCTTTCGTGAAAATTCAATTATCTTTTTGCCTACTTGCTTTGGTTTCTTGTTGGCAAGTATAGCTGCTCTTCTGATGATCGTTGCAGCACGACTTTTTGCATGAGAAAAACTCCGACGATTGAAGAGCCAAAGGTAATTAGCTTTTTAGCTGACACCAGCTATGCTGTTTATCTTTTTCCACTGGCCGTTTTATATCATTTTCTCGCAGTTGATGAGCAAATCTACCAGCAGTGATTCTCACCACTATCTTCTCTTATCTCTTTGCAAGCCCTTTCTTTCTATGTGATTGAACCTTTCATTGCAGGGAAGAACAGTAGCTTATTGCAAAAGGTAAAGAAATTCCGCATATTCAACCAATCTTTGCGGGTAGCGTTGGTTTCCTTAGCTTACTGACACTGATTGTGATGCTTATTGCTCCCTCAAGTAGGTGCTTTTGAAACGGATTTGATGGTAAATGGTCTCAATCAAGCTCAAACCAATATCACCCGTACAAAAAAACCATGGCGGATCAAGCAGAAGCAAGTAGCTACAATGTAGCTGAAGGTGTATCCATCATCGGAGATTCTGTAACCTTGCGTGCAACACCTGGACTAAAAGAGGTTCTACCAGACGCTCAGACAGATGGTCAAGTCAGCAGAAATACCAAAGCAAGCCAATGCTATTATGCTTAATAACAGCCAAAATAAAGTCCTCCCTAAAATAGTCGTTATTGCTACTGGAGTGAATAATCCTGAGGATTATAAGGCTGACATCGATTCTTTGATAACAAATCTACCTAAGGGGCATCAACTTGTACTTATGACACCTTATGAGGGTGATACAACTCAAGCAACTCAGCCTTATGTAGAACAGTATGCTAGCTATGTGCGTGAAGTAGCTCAAAAGTATCCTTACATTGAGGTTGCAGACTGGAATCAGGTATCTAAAGATCATCCAGACATCTGGAAAGGAACGGACCAGGTTCACTTTTGGAAGTGATAATACTAAACTAGAAGAGGGAGCTAAGCTCTACGCAGAAACGATAGCATCAGCTATCAAGGCCTTGGCAGATAAGCCTGTGAAGTCAAAATAATATTTAAAAAGTAGAGATGACCTTTCTCTACTTTTTCTTTTTAGAAAGTATTTCTTAGAAACTCAATCATTCTCTAAGTTTAATTCTCTAACCTATGCCAATATCCTCTTGCTCTAGATTATTAGGTCTTTGAGCAGTTTGGCCAAACTATGACTAATTTCTAGTCTGTAGTTTTTATGGCGAATCCAGTCTTGATGGGGAAAAACTTGCCAAATTGTCAGAATTATGAGAAAATAGGTGCAGTTTACAAATGGAGGGAATGCAATGAGAGAAGATATCAAAATCAATGATCGTGCTCTAGCATTAGGGGATCAAATCATTGAAAAGCTAGAAAAAGTTTACGATACAGATGTGGAACTAGATGTCTATAATCTTGGCTTGATTTACGAGATTCATTTTGGACGAGGCTGGTCTTTGTACAATTGTCATGACCTTCACCGATACTGCCTGTGACTGTGCAGAAAGTTTACCCATCGAAATCGTGGCAGGCTTGAAAACAGATTGAAGGGATTGAAGATGTCAGGGTTGAAGTTACCTGGTCACCTGCCTGGAAGATTACACGCATCAGTCGCTATGGGCGTATAGCACTTGGACTACCACCACGCTAAAATACAAGAGCTCTCTGCTAATAAACAGAGAGCTGTTTTGTTAGTAAATTCCTCTAACTGCGAAATAATGTCCACTTGGATTTGCAAAGTTAAAGTGAGGGAAAGGCTGAGTGTTGATCGGACTTGTGGTCTCCGTTATTGCAGCTATGCGCTCGTGAAGGTTCGCTGACTCAAAGAGAAGGCTAGGTTTCATATCAACTACCTCTGGCGATACCTGACGAATAAAGTCTTTGGCGTAGACAGTAAAATTCAGTGTACTGTCCGTGTGAGTTTTCATTTCAAAAGTTTCAAAATCCATAATTTCAGATTGATTAAAAACCTCAAAACCGCTAGCAGACCAAAAGTTTCTCTCGGCTGCTACATCATCTACGTAGAGCATAATTCCTGTATTTTTTGAAAACATTGTTTCTCCTTCATAATCATAGTTAGAGCAATTATCTTATCACATTTCACGAGATAAGACAAAGGATTAGAAAAAGCAGTCATTTAGCGACTGCTTATTTTTTTAGTTATTTTTTACCAGATTGTTCCATATTCCAGAAATCTGTAACAGCACCACGGGATGCAGAGGATACAGTATGGGCATATTTTACCGAGGACACCACGGCTATAAAGTGGTGGCAAGGTTGTCTCTGCCTTTACGTTTTTTTCAAGTTCTTCTTCGGATACTAGCCATAGAAATTTCTTTTAGTATCTTGGTCAACGGTGACGATATCACCTGTGCGGAGGTAGGCAATTGGTCCACCATCCTGAGCTTCAGGTGCGATATGTCCAACAACCAGACCATAAGTACCACCAGAGAAAGCGTCCATCTGTCAAGAGGGCAACCTTGTCTCCTTGACCTTTACCAACGATCATTGATGAAAGTGATAGCATCTCAGGCATACCAGGACCACCCTTAGGTCCAACGAAACGAACAACGACAACGTCGCCATCAACGATTTCATCAGACAAGACAGCTTGGATGGCATCTTCTTCTGAGTCAAAGACCTTAGCTGGTCCAACGTGACGACGAACTTTCACACCAGATACCTTGGCAACGGCACCATCAGGAGCAAGATTACCGTTCAAGATGATCAATGGACCGTCCGCACGTTTAGGATTTTCAAGTGGCATGATGACTTTTTGACCTGGTGTCAAATCTGCAAAGTCAGCCAAGTTTTCAGCAACAGTCTTACCAGTACATGTGATACGGTCTCCGTGAAGGAATCCATTTGCCAACAAGTACTTCATAACCGCAGGCACACCACCGACTTCGTAGAGGTCTTGGAAGACATACTGACCAGAAGGTTTCAAATCGGCCAAGTGAGGCACACGTTCTTGGATGGTATTGAAGTCCTCGAGCGACAAGTCAACATTAGCCGCGTGGGCAATGGCGAGCAAGTGAAGAGTGGCATTTGTAGAACCACCTAGAGCCATAGTAACAGTAATGGCATCTTCAAAGGCTTCACGAGTCAAGATATCAGACGGTTTGATCCCAAGTTCAAGCATTTTAACCACAGCACGTCCAGCTGCTTCGATGTCTTCTTTCTTATCAGCAGATTCTGCTGGGTGAGAAGAAGAACCCGGTAAACTCATACCCAAAACTTCGATAGCAGTCGCCATAGTATTGGCAGTATACATACCACCACAACCACCAGGGCCAGGGCAGGCATTACATTCCAGACGTTTGACGTCTTCAGCCGTCATATCACCGTGGTTCCATTTACCGATACCTTCAAATACAGAAACCAAGTCGATGTCTTTACCATCCAGTTTTCCAGGGGCGATAGTACCACCGTAAGCGAAAATAGCTGGGATATCCATATTGGCAATGGCAATCATGGAACCAGGCATGTTCTTGTCACAACCACCGATAGCGACGAAGGCATCGACGTTATGACCACCCATAGCTGCTTCGATAGAATCTGCAATAATATCACGAGATGTCAAAGAGAAGCGCATACCAGGCGTTCCCATGGCAATCCCATCTGCTACCGTAATGGTTCCAAATTGAACCGGCCAAGCACCAGCAGATTTGACACCTTCTTTTAGCCAAAGCTTACCCAAAGTCATGCAAGTGAATATTACATGGTGTGTTTTCTGCCCAAGTCGAAATGACTCCCACAATCGGTGTTTCAAAGTCCTTATCTGTCATACCAGTCGCACGAAGCATGGCACGGTTTGGTGATTTAACCATGCTGTCATAAATGCTACTGCGGTGACGTTTATCTAATTCTGTCATTCAAGTCCCTCCCATTTCAGTTTGTTCCATTATAGCACATTTTAAAAAGCAATGAACAGAAGAAAAATTCTTGAATTTTCAGAAAATTCAATACATTGAAATCTTCTTAAAAAAAGATTGCATATTTTTGTTGACATTTAAAATTAAAGTGATATCATTTAGATATCAAAAATAGGAGGTCATTCTGATGACTGAAAAACTAATCAATTCAAAACCAAATGGTTTAGTAGCATTGATACTCATTGAGTTGGCACTCGTACTTGGTGTCTTTATATTTATCATTGGTGCTGGTTCAGAAAAACATTTTTTTGGAATTATTATCGGACTTTTTATTAAGCCTTATTGCAGTTCTAGCTCATGCTGGTTTAAAAGTTGTCAAACCTCAGGAAGCTCTGGTTTTGACTCTCTTTGGTAACTATACAGGGTACCATCAAAGAACCTGGTTTTTACTTTGTAAATCCTTTTAGCATAGCAGTCAACCCTGCAATTCACACTCGACTCGGACAAAGTGGCGATGTTAGCACAAAATCTCCTTTTTCAGGAATGAAATCATCCAATGGCAATGATGTAAACATTGAAATTGGCAAGAAACAGATTTCTCTCAAAGTTATGACTTTGAGTAATTCTCGTCAAAAGATTAACGATTGCTTAGGAAATCCCTGTTGAAATTGGAATCGCGGTAACTTGAGAGTTGTTGATACAGCCAAAGCAGTATTCAACGTAGATAACTATAAAGAATATCTCTCATTGCAGTGTGATAGCGCCCTCCGTAATATTGTCCGCATCTATCCTTATGATGTGTCTCCTAATGTGGATACTACAGGTGATGGACAAGCCGATGAAGGAAGCCTCCGTGGTTCTAGTGAGATTGTAGCTAAGCGTATTCGTGAGGAAATTCAAAGTCGCGTAGAGGATGCTGGTTTGGAAAATTCTTGAGGCTCGTATTACTTACCTAGCTTATGCACCAGAAATTGCTGCTGTCATGCTTCAACGTCAACAAGCATCAGCCATTATCGATGCACGTAAAATGATTGTAGACGGCGCTGTAGGAATGGTTGAAATGGCACTGGAACGTCTCAATGAAGGAGAGTTGGTTGAACTAGATGAAGAGCGTAAAGCAGCGATGGTTTCAAATCTCCTAGTCGTTCTCTGTGGCAATCATGATGCACAACCAATTGTCAATACAGGAAGCCTTTATTAGAAATGGCAGAAGCTAAAAAAAAGCAAATCCCCCTTCGACTCTCGAATAAGTTATATGCTGCACTCGCATCATGGGCAGAAGATGACTTCCGATCAGTTAACGGGCAAATCGAATATCTTCTCAACGAATGCGTCAAACAACGAAAAAAAGATGGGAAATACGTCTCAGAAACCATTGATGAACCATTCGAGATTGATATTTAACCTACTTTCCTATCCAGAACCTTGGATAGGAATTTTTTTTCATCTTTTTTTGTCAAGTAACTTTACTTTACAAAAAAGTTTTGATATACTATTAAAGTTGATGAAAATCAAACCTAATTGAATTTATATCTTAAAAGGAGAAAAACGAAATGGCAGTACCTGCACGTCGCACTTCAAAAGCGAAGAAAAACAAACGTCGTACACACTACAAAGTAACAGCTCCATCTGTAAACTTTGACGAAACTACTGGAGATTACTCACGTTCTCACCGTGTATCACTTAAAGGATACTACAAAGGACGTAAGATCGCTAAAGCTGCATCAGCTGAATAATAGAAGGGAGATACCATGCGCGTAAATATTACACTTGAACACAAAGAATCTGGTGAACGCTTGTACCTTACTTCTAAAAACAAACGTAACACTCCAGACCGTCTTCAATTGAAGAAATACTCACCAAAACTTCGCAAACACGTTGTGTTTACAGAAGTTAAGTAAGAGTTAACTTATTATAGACATCTTAAAACCAATGGTTTCGACCGTTGGTTTTAATTTTTAGTAACATGATAGTAAACAGGTAGTGATAAACTCTCACTACCTTTTCTCTCCTCCTATTTTTGAGAGCGCTTGAAATATGTTATAATAGTTCTAGATTATTTTTTTGGAGGCAAACCGTGGGAAATTTTTATTGAGCTAGTCTTTCATCGTTTCTTTTTGGGGATGATTGCAACGGCTTATTTTTGGTTATTGACACTAGCAGGAGGTGTGGTTTTTGGTATAGCGCCAGCTAGTGCGACTATCATGAGTTTATTTGCAGAACATGGTTATTCTTACCGTGCCTATGGTTTTAAAGAGGCTTGGACTCTTTATAAGAGTAATTTTGTAAAAAGCAATCTCAGTTTCTACACCTTTATGGGACTTGACTTGATCTTGATTTATGGTTTGTATCTCATGATCCAATTGCCGCATCAGACCATTATCCATTTGGCAGCAACCTTTCTAAATATCTTTTTGGTAGCCTTGGTATTTTTTTACTTATACAGTTTCTCTAAAATTGCAAGTTTATTTTGACTTATCCTATCAAAATACCTTAAAGCTTGCCTTTATCGGAATTTTTATGAGCTTGTCAGCAGTGGCTAAAGTTCTTCTTGGTAGCGTCTTGTTAGCCATTATTGGGTTTTATATGCCAGCCCTTATCATTTTTGTAGGGATCGGTATGTGGCATTTCTTTATTAGTGATTTATTGGAGCCTGTTTATGAAAAGTATTCATGAAAAAAATTGGCGTCCAAATAGAATGAAACAATTTTGGCTTCATTCACTCCTTCGAACCTATACTTGGGTGATGATTGTCATCATTGCTAGTTTTGCTCTGTTGATTTCCTATGTGAACTGGGATAGTCGAGAAAAAGAAGCAAGACAGGTTTCCCAGCGGGTCTTGACTCGGACAGTGAGTGAGGTTGAGTATTATTATCGAGAATCAGCGCGTTCAGCCCAAAGTTTAGTGGATAATCAAGCGCGAATTGAGGGGATTTATAAGTATTTTAGCCTCAGTACCCCTGATTATTTCTATTGGCAACTGGAGCGTAAAGCATCACCCTATATTTCGGTATCTATTTATGAAAATATCGATGACCTTTATGTGCGCAATGATTTTGTAACGGGTGTAGCCATTGTCTTGCAAGACTCGACAGAAGTTTATGTTTCGAAGAGGGACAATCGTAGTGGTTACAAGGTTTCTGCAGATGCCTTTAAGCCAGATGCCAATAGTTTCGCCATTCCCGTATCCGATCCAGTATCGGATCAAGCTCTTGGTGTTATTTATGTCTCTGTATCTTCCGATGTTTTTTATAAGGCTATTGACAATACCAGAGGAAATATCCCAATTGCTGTGAGCATCACCTCTCCTTTTGAAACGGATATGTTTCACCAAGGTGAAAAAAGTAATCGAGAGGAATGGTTGCAAGATGAGACAGCTCATGGTTATCAGGTTCAGGTTGCAGTTCCGAGGGATTATGTCCTTAGTGGGAGTATCTCTAGTTCGATTTTTATTCTTGCTTTGAGTCTCCTCTTTATCGTTATTTTATATGTAACTTTGAAAAAAACATTTTCGAAGTATCAAACCCAAGTTGTTGACCTAGTGGAAACTATCCATGATATTGCGCAAGGGGAGCAAGGTAAAAGAATTGATCTCACGAAAAAAGACCAGGAATTACTTTTTAATCGCTGAGACAACAAAATGATATGTTGGATCGATTGGAGAGAAATATCCATGATATTTATCAGCTTGAACTGAGCCAAAAAGATGCCAATATGCGCCCTACAAGCTCAGATAAATCCACATTTTCATGTACAATACTCTGGAGTTTTTTTGCGGATGTATGCTGTGATGGAGAATCAAAATGAATTAGCAGATATCATCTATGAGTTCAGTAGTCTCCTGCGCAATAATATTTCCGACGAGCGAGAAACAACATTGAAGCAAGAAGTGGAATTTTGTCGGAAGTACAGTTATCTCTGTATGGTGCGTTATCCAAAATCCATTGCTTACGGATTTAAAATCGACCCTGGATTGGAAGAAATGCGCATTCCAAAATTCACCCTCCAACCCTTGGTGGAGAATTATTTTGCCCACGGAGTTGATCATCGACGTACAGATAATGTGATCAGTATCAAGGCTTTGAAAAAAGAAGGATATGTTGAAATCTTGGTAACCGATAATGGGCGTGGAATGCCTGCTGATAAGCTAGCAGAGATCCAGGATAAATTAGCTCAAAGAACCTTCGAACATACGGTGGATTATAGTGAGAAACGTCAGTCCATTGGGATTGTCAATGTGCATGAGCGCTTTGTACTCTACTTTGGCGACCGCTATGACATCAGTGTAGAATCAGTTGAAAAAGAAGGTGTTCGCTATCGAATCACCATTCAAAATGAAGAGAAAGGATAAAGATGTATAAAGTACTTTTAGTTGACGATGAGTACATGATTACAGAAGGACTCAAACGTTTGATTCCTTTTGACAAATGGGATATGGAAGTAGTTGCAACAGCCAATCATGCTGATGACGCTCTGGACTACGTTCGAGAACATCCCGTAGATATTGTCATTTCTGATGTCAATATGCCTGACAAGACAGGGCTTGAGATGATTGGGGAGATGAAGGAGTTGTTGCCAAATGCTTACTATATCCTCCTTTCAGGCTATCAAGAATTTGACTATGTCAAAAAAGCCATGAATCTCAATGTCGTTGATTATCTGGTCAAACCAGTCGATAAGGTTGAGCTTGAACGCTTGCTTGAAAAGATTGCCAGTCAGCTTGGTGAAAAATCTCATGAGCCCGAAATATTGAGTCAGCAACTAGATGAAGAAGCATTCAAGACTCATCTCAGCCAAAAAGAAAATTGGTGGATCGGACTTTCCAAGGAAAAACAAGGGAATTTTGTCATTCCTTACTACGTTCTGGGGCAAGATTGGCAAATTGTCCTTTCTGATCAGGAATTTGAGGGCTTGTTGGTTATGCCTTTTGAATCCCCTTATCAAGCCAACTTTGAGAAATGGAAATTTAATGTAGAAAAGGCACTCTTCTATGGAACTGTTAATTTAGATCAGTCTGAAAGTCTCTTCTCATATTATGAACCCATCTATCGGGTGATTATCCAGGGAAATCTCCAGCAGATTATCGAGGAGTTGACCTTACTTGAGAAGATTGTTCTTGAAAATACACCGAGAGTCTCTATCACTAAGCAGCTCTTTACTCAGTTTGTGATGGATGTTTTTCATCTCTTTGAGCATTTGAAGGCAGACGACATGACAGATATTGTCAAGAATATCCATGCCATTACAACTTTTGAGGACTTAATTGCTTATACCAAGGAAACCTTGACATCCTTCTTTGGCCAATACCGCATGAATGAAAATGTGGTCAGTGTGCTCGAGGTCATTGGTAGAGATTACAAAAAAGAACTTTCCCTCAAGGATATCAGCAAGGATCTCTTTATCAATCCCGTTTATTTGGGCCAGCTAATCAAGAAGGAAACCAATTCCACCTTTGCGGAGCTTCTCAATAAGCAACGCATTAAGGCTGCCCAACAGCTCTTGCTATCTACAAATGATAGTATCGAGGATATCTGTTATACGGTTGGTTACAGTAATGTAGGTTATTTCTATAAGGTCTTTCGAAAGCTGTGTGGAAAGTCTCCCTAAAGCCTACCGTAAACAGGTGGAAAGCAAACTTGTAGGATTTGTTTTGCTTGTTAAAATATGCTATAATAAACTAAAAAACATAAGGGGGTTGCTTTGATGAAAAAGAAACCAATCTATCTATGGGTATTACTGATTTTTTCAGCCTTACTCTCAGCAATGTCACTATTTGGAATCATATCTCCAGTACCTACTGCGGAGAGTATGAGCAATCTAGAAACATCAGCATCAGGTGTTAATGCTACTTATGCTAAGGAGCTCGTTGATTACACCATTAAGGTATCGGAGCATGGCCATTCTGTCTTCAGCATTCTCTTGGTTGTCTTATCTGTTATTCTAGTTGTTGTGGCTTTGGTTTTCCTTATTCGTAAAAACCTTCAATTGGCTAACTACACTTATCTTGCTTATGTCTTCGTTGCCATCGTTGGTTCTATCTACAACTTTATCGGCGTTCAGGATGCGGTTTCACTTTTTACAGATCCCTAACATCCGTATGGGAGCGGAGCTTGGTGCCAAAGGTTCAGCCATTTTTGGGATCGTACTCAATGTTATCTTCCTAGCAATCGTCTTCTATAAAATGTGGCGTCAGCAAAAAGAATTAACAGAAGCTCAAGAAGAGGAAGAACTGGCCTAAGAGTTGACAAAGGATAACTATCAAGATACAATCTTGGTAGTTATTTTTTTGAATTCAAAAAAGAAGGAGGAGAGCATGAAAAAAATTTCCTTAGTCTATATCAGTCTGAGTGGAAATACTGAAAGTTTCGTCACACGTCTGAAGGCATACCTTTTAGAACAGTATGGGAACATTGAAGTGGAAAAGATCCATATTAAAGATCTGGTCAAGGAGGGAGAGAATTTCTTTGAGATGACCAATCCATATGTCGCTTTTCTACCAACTTATCTAGAAGGTGGCAATGGAGTTGACAATGGTGATGTGGAGATTTTGACCACTCCAGTAGGGGACTTTATCGCTTACGGTGACAATGCCAGCAAGTGTTTTGGTGTCGTAGGATCAGGTAATCGGAACTTCAACAACCAATACTGTTTGACAGCCAAACAATACAGCCAACGCTTCGGTTTCCCTGTTCTAGCAGACTTTGAGATGCGTGGTATGCTGGGAGATATCAAGAAGGTCGCAGGGATTATTGCGGAACTCTATGAATTAGAAGCTTTGTAAGAGGTCAGATTTTCTGAGGAAGAGTTTTATTCCATGAATAAAGGATTTACTTCAAAAGGAAACAGTCGAAATGAGTAAATTACAGAGATCATTTTTAAAGTATATAAGACACAAACCAAGCTTCAAGGATATTATGCTTTGCAGTGCCTTGCTACTCTTAGCGATCGCTTTGCTGCAGTTCTCCAAGAAATTTCTTGATGAAAGTTTGTCAGCATACGGAACCATGGCATCACTAGGGATTGTTATACTGGTGGGAATCGTAGTTCTCAGGAAAAAATAGAAAAGGACTCGAGAAATGCTATCTCGAATCCTTTTTATTTTCTGATGTCTTCAACAATTTCCTTTGAAATCATGATTCCCAAACGATATCCTTTATTGATGTAGTCGATGACATCGTTAATGTTTTCTGTTGTTTGAATCTTTTCCTTGATAGTAGCGCGAAAAGATTCATCCTTTAACAGCTGTTTTTGTAGAAGTCTTTGTAGTTTTTCCTTTTCGTATTTGTTGATGAGAAAAAGAGCGACAAGACTGATGACAACTAAAATATAAGCATATTGGCTCATAAAATCTCTCCCTAAGTGATAAAGAAATTAATAGCAAGAGAAAAGCGAAAAAGATTTTTTTCGCTTTTTCAAGTAATGACAATATAGAAATTAGGCAAGTGATCGCTAATCTAAAAATAGTAGATGTAATGAACTCCGCCCCTAGTACCAAATAAAAGTCCGTAGAGGTTTAGGATTGGTTGCTTAGATCGCTCTGCAATTCAGTAACTTTAAGATTGCGACATGAACCTAACCGAATCGATGTTATTGTTTAGATAAATTAGTAAAGCGTTTAGGCAAGTCGCCTAGTCAAAATCCGAATAGGATTAGGCGTTGAGTTGCTTTAGATTGCTTTGCAATAAAAGTGATTAAAAAGCTCTACGACATGAGCCCAACCAAATCGATATTATTTGGTTAGGTGAATTAGTGAAGCGTTTAGGCAAATCGCCTCATTTACGACGTCGTGGCCCCTAAATCGATTATATTTAGGAGCCATGACTAGTGAAGCACCTAGCCAAAGTCCGAATAGGATTTGGCGTTAGTTATTTAGATTGCTTAGTAATAAATTAATTTAATAGATCGATGACATGCATCCAAATAAATCGATATTATTTATTTGGATGCATTAGTAAGCGTTTAGAAATCGCTATAGTTACGAAGTAATGTTC
>BNJV01001726.1_pt1 | contig 30814 bp, 49 predicted proteins | sample 8540591 | NCBI WGS metagenome assembly BNJV01 (sample SAMD00202457, study PRJDB9452) | human saliva metagenome | host: Homo sapiens | reverse complement strand
CATTACGTATTGCTGTAGGACGGATAAAGTCCCACCCCTCGGCACGCATGATGCGGTATTACTTACTTTTTCAATGAGGCGCTCCTGCGCGTCCCAAGCAGAGGGAGCGTGTCGGCGAGGGATTCCTTAGCTTCCCAGCCGAGGATGGTGTTGGCCTCGTGGGGTCAGCCCAGACCTTCGGCAGCAGTCTTCGCGGCGGCCGACGATCTTGTGGGGGACCTTCACGCCCGTGACAGCCTCGAAGGTGCGGATGAGCTCCAGCACGCTGGACGCCACGACCGGTACCGATGTTGAAGGTCTCCAGAGGCTCGCTGCCCTTTGGAGTCGTCCAGCATACGCTCGATAGCGATGACGTGGGCCTTAGCCAGGTCGACGACGTTGATGTAGTCGCGGATGCAAGAGCCGTCGGGGGTGTTGTAGTCATCACCGAAGACGCTGAGCTGCTGACGGATGCCAGCGGCGGTCTGCGTCAGGTAGGGATGAGGTTCTGAGGCATCACTACTGGGGAGCCTCACCGATGAGTGCAGAGGGTGAGCACCGATGGGGTTGAAGTAGCGCAGGCGGATGACCTTGTAGGTACACCAGCGTAGACTACGTCGTTGAGGACTCTTCATTGATCTGCTTCGTAGTTGCCGTAGGGGCGAGAGGGCCACCTGGATAGGAGCTTCTCGGTGACGGGCAGGATCTCGGCTGGCTGCAGACGGTGCACGACGAGGAGAAGATGATCCCTGGTGCCGTGGCGCTGCATAGCCTCGAGGAGGACGATCAGTGAGAGCAAATTATTCTTGTAGTAGAGCAGAGGCTTCTGTACGGATTCACCGACAGCCTTGCTCGCAGCGAAGTGGATCACGCCCTGATCGAGGGGTGAGCCGAAGATGCGCTCGATAGCTGCCTCGTCATTGCAGTCAGCTCTCTAGAAGATGGGGCGAATGCCGGTGATCGCTTCGATGCCATCAGGGACCTCGATATTGGAGTTCGACAGGTTGTCAATGCTGACGACCTGATAGCCAGCCCGGATCAGTCTCGACGGTGGTGTGAGAGCCGATGTGGGCTGGTACCGCCAGTGACGAGAATGGTTCCTTTCATTGTCTTACTTTGTGAGTCTATTATAATGTGGTGTTGATTTCTTCGATGTAGCCGAGGAGTTCGTCGCGCCCCATACGTTCCTCCGAGGAGGTGACGAAGATCGGGGAGCTCCCACTCGCGGAGCTCAGCCTTGTAGGCCTCGACGTTGGCTGCGAGACGACCCTTGCCTGAGCTTGTCGGCCTTTCTGTGAAGACCAGAGCGAAGGGGACGCCTCCCTCACCCAGCCATTGATGAACTCCAGGTCGATCTTCTGAGGATCGTGTCGGCAGTCGAGGAGCACGAAGAGCAGTACCAGCTCCTTGCGCTCCAGTACGTAGTCCCTCGATCATGCGTCTGAGTGCTATCGCGGCTATCCTTGCCGAGGCGGGCATAGCCGCAGCCGGGAGGTCGACGAGGTACCACGCATCGTTGATGATGAAGTGGTTGATGAGCTCGCGTCTTCCCAGGCTTCTGCGAGGTCATAGCCAGCCCCTTGCGTGCGGTGAGCATATTGATGAGCGAAGACTTCCCGACGTTGGAGCGCCCTGATGAAGGCGTATTCAGGGAGTCCCGTCGTCGGGCACTTCACGCGACTATTGCTGATGACGAACTCTGCAGACTTGATGACCATAGGCTTTATTACGCTTATCTCGTGGCTACAAAGATACGGCTAAAGAAGCAAATAGCTACATCTCGCTCAGCTACCTTGTGCTGTAGGCTCTAAGTCGCTCCCGTAGCTACTCACGTGAGGCTTCTCCATACCCCGTAGCACTCGTGCGTCTGTTTATGCGTACCGAGGTGTGTCGCCGTCAAGGTCCCCTCGCTAGGAGCGACTGAGCAGAGCCTCACTAGGCGTGAGCGTAAGGGGCCGAACCGCAGCCGGTCTCGTGCCCCTTACTTGTGTGCCTCTTCTTGAGAGAGTCTGTGATAGAGTGGCTTTGTGTATGCCTTGAGGCCTCTTCACGACCTCCAGACGATCACCAGCCTGCATCTGGGGGAGCGCAGGCGACCTTGGTGGAGGAGCGTCTCGTGTCTCAAGGGTCGGCTGTTGAGTCGGAGGGACGTAGCCACGGCCTCTCGCCAGAAGGAGTGAGTGTGGGCGATAGGCGTGGTGTGCCTCGGGAGGACCAGCGGTCAAGCTCGCCAGCAGACCAGCTGAGTGAGCAGGTGGCATTGCTGATGACACGCAGGCCTTGGATGCTACCGGGCCTTCCATGCCTTGGGCAGTGCAGGCAGCGGGATGATGCAGCCTGTCTCACTGCTGAGGAGCATCTCCATGATGCCCGAGGAGCCGCCGAAGTTCCCGTCGATCTGGAAGGGCGGATGTGAGCTGAAGAGGTTGGGTTTGTACCACCGCCGTAGGGCTTATTCGTCTTGGGGGTCGATGGCGTCGACGGGGCGGAGGAGCATGTTCAGCACCTCATATGCACCCCAGCATCGCCCAGTCGTGCGTGGAAGTTCACCTTCCAGCCCATGGACCAGCTGGTGCTGCTTGAGCCACGTGCGATGAGCGTCTTCTGCGCCTTCAGCCAGCTCGGGCGTGCCGTGGCGTGATCTCGCTCCCCGAGGAAGAGCCCGTAGAGATGCGATACGTGGCGGTGGTGTGGCTCGACCTCCTTTGTAGTCCTCCATCCACTCCATGATACGCCCGTCGGGGCCGAGGGTGGTGGGGCTGAGCTGGCGCAGTGCCGTGAGAGGCTGTCGACGAAGGTGCGGTCACGACCGAGCGCCATCGCCGCCTCGCGTGTCGTGGAGAAGAGCTCGCGCAGGATCTGATTGTCCATCGTCGAGCCTGCAGCTACGGCTACGGCCTTGCCTTGGGGCGTGTAGTAGCTGTTCTCAGGTGAGGTCGTGGGGACGTTGACGAGGTAGCCGCTCTTGGGATCCTTGACCAGCGTCGTGAGGAAGAAGCGTGCGGCACCCTGCATCACGGGGTAGATGCGCTGCAGGTAAGCACGGGTCTTGGCTGTAGCGATAGTGGTTGTAGAGGTGCTCGCAGAGCCAAGCGGGCAGAGGTATTCGTGGCGCCCCAGCTGGGATGCTCGCCAGGGCGGTGAACCGCCATATCGTTGCCGAGGACGTGCGTGACCCAGCCCTTAGCGCGGTAGAAGGTGCGTGCTGTACGCTCACCTGAGGGTACGATGCCTCGACCCAGTCCGTGAGCGCCCTGACGGTCTCGGGAGTGCGCCCTTCTCGGCAGGCCAGTAGTTCATCTGTAGGTTGATGTTCAGGTGGTAGTCCCCTGTTCCAAGGAGCTTGATGGTTTCGGTCCATATCCCTGCAGGTTGGGAGGCAGAGCGCCAGGGCGTGTGCTGGAGATCAGGAGGTAGCGGGCCCAGCTGCATATAGAGGGCGGCCAGTGCAGGGTCACGCTCAGGGTGCTCGTAGTAAGCGATGAGACGGCGCTGGATAGGGTAGCGATGAGCGTGCTGGGTCGGAGCCGAGGAAGCGAGCCTGTACGCGGTCCATCTGTGCGGTGAAGCGCTGTACGTGCTCAGCGAAGAGGTTGGCTTCGCCCACGGCCTTAGCTTGGAGCGTCTGCTCGATGCTACGTGCCATGACGGGCAGGCGCTTATCGTAGTAGTTGGTGTTATGCGCGATGTAGAGCTCGATCGTGGGGCATTGACCACGAGCAGCTCATCGCCACGGGTGATGAGCGTACCGCCCTGAGGCAGGACGGGCGTACGACGATGGCGTAGCTCATGCCACGACCGCCCTTGCTGTCGGGGAGCTGACCTGAGAGCGTCGGAAGCCAGCTTCGGCTGCGGGGTGCCCATTCTCGGGGCGGGAGAGGAGAGGCGCAGCGTGTCACGGCGTGCCTCTTCGCTGTGGTTCGTCAGGTGTACGACCTGCACCTCACGGCCGAGGACGCTGTATAGACGCTTCGTGCGATAGGCTTGCCCGTCGACGACGAGGCTCTCTCTGCTGACGCCTTCGCTGAGGCTCAGCCCTCGGTAGTAACCGCTGAGCTCGGGAGCCTTGTCCCAATTGAGGTGAAGGAAGCCGCCGACTCTGGTAGCTGCCGTAGGGGGTGTTCGCTCCCTGTCCGCGTCCGCTCCCTACGCCACCGCAGACGAAGGTGCGGTAGATGAGGTCTTCGGCTTCCTTAGTACGCCCAGCGAGGAGGAGCTTATGGATGGCGGGGAGTTGCTCTGTAGGCCCTCGGCGTTCCACGCGGTGGAGTCGACCGAGCCGCTCCACATGGAGCTTTCGCTGAGGGTGATCCCTGATGCTGTACGCCACCATCGGAGAGCATCCCCAGGCGGCCATTGCCGAGGGGAGCGCTCCATCATGCTCGTGGCGGGCGATCAAAGAAATAGTGAGGCTCTCGCGGTAAGCCTGGTCTACGGAGGTCGTCGTCTTAGCCCGCGGTGCCGCCGTCGTGGGGCTGGCGAAGGCGTTGCCTGCGCTGAGGGCTGCTGCGACGAGGGTGCAGCGAAGTAGGGTAGTATATGCGCATAGGACTTGCGTGAAAGCGATATGGAAGCATCGGCCCTGTTTGCCCGCAAAGATAAGCCATTCTTCCGCCCAAGCATCAGCTCCGCTCCTCAGCTCCCTCCTCTCGCCGTTCGCTGAGGCTATAGGGCTCAGCCCGCATCCCCGAGCGTGGGAGAATGCGGGCTGTAAGCCTTATGAAACTTGAGGGAAGGGTCGCTCCTCAGAGGACGCCCTGCTCGAGCATTGCCTGAGCTACCTTGAGGAAGCCAGCAACGTTAGCACCCTTGACGTAGTTGATGTAGTCACCTTCACGGCCATGAGCCACGCACTGCTCGTGGATGTCGCTCATGATCTGGTGGAGCTTAGCATCGACTTTTCGTTGGTCCAGTAGAGGTGCATAGCGTTCTGGGTCATTTCGAGACCAGAGGTAGCTACACCACCAGCGTTGACTGCCTTACCAGGAGCGAAGAGCATCTTCTTTCTACGAAGTACTCAGCAGCTTCGGCCGTACAACCCATGTTCGACGTTTCAGCTACGATGGTGACGCCGTTAGCGTGGAGCATCTTAGCATCTTCTTCGTTCATTTCGTTCTGCGTAGCGCAAGGCATAGGATGTCTACCTTCTGCTCCCAAGGCTTCTTGCCAGCGAAGAACTGAGCGTTGGGGAACTCTTTAGCGTAGTCAGAGACGACGTCGTTACCGCTGGAGCGGAGGTCGAGCAGCGCCTGGAACTTCTCGGGGTGTTGATACCGTCTGGGTCGTAGACAGTAGCCGTCAGGACCAGAGATGGTGACGACCTTAGCACCGAGCTCCGTAGCCTTCTGAGCTACACCCCAAGCTACGTTACCGAAGCCAGAGATAGCTACCGTCTTGCCCTTTGAGGTCGATGTTGTGCTGCTTGCAGATGTGCTGTACGAAGTAGACAGCGCCGAAGCCCGTAGATTCGGGACGCAGGCGAGAGCCACCGAAGGTGAAGCCTCTACCGGTCATCGTGCCCGTGTGCTCGTTAGCAAGGCGCTTGTACTGACCGTACATGTAGGGCGACTTCGCGACCACCTACGCCGATGTCCCCCTGCAGGGTACGTCGGTGTCAGGGCCGATGTGGCGCCACAGCTCGCGCATGAAGCTCTGGCAGAAAGTCATGATTTCGCGGTCGCCTACCCTTAGGGAGAGAAGTCGGCACTGCCCTTTACCACCGCCCATAGGCAGTGTGGTGAGTGCATTCTTAAAGGTCTGTTCGAAGCCGAGGAACTTCAGGATAGAGAGGTTGACAGAGGGATGGAAGCGGATACCACCCTTGTATGGGCCGATAGCGTTGTTGAACTGTACGCGATAGCCGATGTTTACATGGACTTTACCTGCATCGTCGATCCAAGGTACACGGAAGGTGATGATACGGTCGGGCTCTACGAGGCGTTCCATAATAGCTGCCTTTTCGAACTCGGGGTGCTGGTTGTAGACTTCTTCTACAGAGAGAAGAACTTCCTTCACAGCCTGGAGGAATTCCTTTTCCCAGGGTGCTTTGCCTCGAGCGAGGCCAAAAATCTCAGCGGATTTCATAACTGATCGATCTAATAGTTTTGCGTGTACGGCTCGTGTGGGAGCCTTGATTTCACAGCAAATATATGCAATGATTTTTACCTTGACAAATGTGGTAGCTTCTTTTAATTTCTTAGGAAAGAAGCGCATCTACACGGCTTTTTCCGCTATGTGTGAATAGGGGTGTGAAAGGCAAAATAGCTGGTGAAAATCGTGTGTTATCCCTCGGTATCGTGGTAAATCTTTTGCTTTTCACTTCACCCTCCTTCCCCGCATTCATGAGCACAGCATACCGCCCTATATACATAATGTATAGGGGAGAGGTGAAGACGATGGGCGGAATGCGCCTAACCGCGGCGGAAGAAGCGGGTGGGGTAGAGGGAGATGAGGAAGGAGAGCGCCGTCACCGAGACGAAGATGACGAGCATATCCAGCGGGCGAACATCCACGGGGAGCGCCATCGCTTCGATACCGCTACCAGAGCGGATGATGCCGAAGCGTGCCTGCAGGAGGCAGAGTATCCCCAGCCGAGGAGCATGCCGACGCTGGTCCCTGTGAGGGCGATCAGCAGCCCACACGGCGGAAGACTTGCTGCGTGAAGCTGGGTGGTGCACCGAGAGCGGTGAAGATACGGCTGTCATCTTGCTTTTCGATGAGGAGCATAGCCAGCGAGCTGGCGACATTGAAGGCCGCCAAGAGGAGGATGAAGAGGAGGATGAGATAGGGTCATGACCTTCTCCATACGGATGAGGTAGGAGAGGTCTGGGTGCTGCCTCGCGGTCAAGGGCGGTGAGGCGGTCGCCGTAGAGCGCCTTCACCTGCTGCTTGAAGTCGGAGGTCTTGACGCCCGAGCGGAGGTGAATGCCGAGGGCAGATACCTCGCTCTCCTCATAGTCGAGTACGTCCTGTAGGTCAGCCAAGGGGAGGTAGATCGCAGCATCCGTCTCTTGGCTCGTGGGCTGATACTGCCCTGATGACCCGTGCCTCGAGGCTCTGGAAGGACGAGGCGGGGGCTAGGGATTGGTGAAGCCGAGGCGCTTTGGGGAAGAGGACTTCGGCAGCGGACCATTGTGCTCGGTGCGGCTGCTGTCCTGCGGGAGCTGGATCGCTGCTCCGAGCTGGATGGGGGTGATGGGTGCGCCTTCGGCGTCTACGAGGGTCGTCGCCGCGTGGAGCTCGGGCACATCAGCTGCGCGCCCCATAGGGTAGACGGAGGCAAAGGCCGAGTCCACCCCGACGGCATCCACGACCCACTGCTGCTCGCCTACACGCAGGAGCCCCTTGCTCTCCAGGCGCAGGGCAATCGCTTCGGCACCAGCCTTCGTGAGCTTGGCGCGGTAGTCGGGGAACTTCTTCAGGTCGAAGACTCCGCCCTCGGTGTCTCTCAGGACGATGTCGGCATCGACCTGCTCCGTAGCTCCGAGGATCATCGCCACATAGCCATTGTACACGCCGACGACAGCCACCAGCGCCATAGCGACGACAGCGATGGCGATGGCAGAGAGTGCCGTCACATAGTTCACTGCATGCAGGCGGGTGCGGCTGAAGAGGTAGCGGAGGGCTGCGGAAGCTGAGCACGGGCGAGAGGCGGGGAGTGTGGAGATGCTTACTTGTCGTTCAGCCCAGGAGGCTATCGATGCGCCTCGAGGTAGTCGAGTGAGTCATCGATGAAGAAGGTCAGCTCGGGGAGCTTACGCAGCTGCTTGCCTACGCGCAGGCCGAGGTCATAGCGGATGGTCTTTGCGCTGGAGCGAATTGACTCAAGTAGCTCTTCGGCCTCTCCGAGGGGAAGATGCTCAGGCGTACACGAGCGATGCTGAGGTCGGGGCTCACGGTCACCGATGTCACGGTGATCAGTGTGCCGGGGATGCTCTGGGTCTGTATGCGGAAGAGGTCGCTGACCTCCTTTTGGATGAGTCGATTGATTCGGCTCATTCTTGTATTATCCATTGTCTCTGTCTTTTGAATTACGCTTACAAAGTTAGTCAAAGCTCGCCTCATCTCCCGACTCTACGCGGGCGGTCGGCGAAGGTCAGACGGCTGACTGCCCATGTGAAGACTGTTGCCGCGAGTCCTGTTCTCTATTTCGAGTGCTAAGGTGCCGCGCACCCAGCTTCCCCGATAGACCTCGCCGAAGTGATACACAAGTCCTTTGCCTATCGTGTGTATTCCTCTTATCCAGCGGAGGGAAAAGTGGCATCCTCGTGAAGAAAAAAGTGCCTTCCCTTAGTGGTTTTCCTCTGTCTACGCACGTAGTCTTAAAGACCAGGCACGCAAATCCAAATATCCACGTACGTAGATATTAGATCCACGTACGTAGTCCAAACTTATTTGCCACTCGTCCACAACTTTTTATCCCTATGCGGAGCAACAACCTAATAGAGATCACTGCACAGAGCTATATAGCTTTCTTCGCATCCCATATAGTTCTACCGGCATACCCATATACCTGTATATGGGACTATTGTGTAAGCCCGCCTCTTCATTACTCGTACCTTCTCCTCGAAAAGAGAAGATCCCACTTGATGCGCCCTCGGATGGGGCGATGTCAAGTGGGATCTTGCTTGGAGTGATGTGCTAGAGAGTGTGGCTCTCCTAAGCCGTGATGCCTGGCTACTTTTTTTCTGTCGCCAGCCTGAGCTGGTACATCTCCGAGGTTGATGAGAGTAGAGGCTCTGCGGTGAGGGTTACTTCCTTCTCGTAGGTCCTGATGTGCTTGTTCCCATTGTATTGCTTTGACCTCGATCTTCACCTTGATGGCTGCGGGTGAATTACCACTATTAGGTCTGCTTGCGATGACTCCGACGTATAGCCCTGCACCCTTGTGGGTGAACGTCGTGTGATGGGACTTTGCGATGGGGTCTCTCCACTCGGATCTGTAGATCGACTGAGAGACGAGCTTGCCGTCACGGTAGATGTCAGAGTCCCCAGCGTATTGGCTGTGAAGTTGACCTGAACTGGTGCGGAGGCCTTGATCGTGACCTCTTGCTTGAGGTCTGCGCTGCCGAAGCCGCCGAATTCTCCGCCTGGCAGGTCACTCTTGCCACCGCAAGAGCTGAGCACTAAGGCAAAGGAGAAGAGGAGAAGAGATAGGATGCCGAGTCGGCGAAATTGATTGTTTTGTAGCCATTTTACTTGTAGTTGATGATGAGGCGGAGGGAGGGTAGACGGGGCTATCCTGCTCCACGATAATGGTTCCGTTAAATGAATTGTACTTAGGGCAGGAGTGTAAGACGGGCTTTTCTCCTGCTCGAGATACTACAACGATAAGTGTATGAATATCTTGTATCCCTTAGCGAATAATGCTCGTGTATAATGTATCAAGTAAATAATAGTAAACGAAGTATATGCAGTATATACCCTCTACTGAGTGAGAGCATGCCCTTGGGATAGCTGCAGGCTTTTAGAGGGGAAAAGTAGGGGTGAGCGGCCCTCGAGGTGTAAGTCGCTCATGGATGCGGTGTTGCTTGCTCGACAGCGGGGAAGTTGCTACATTTGTTTCAGTGCTACGGCTGATCGTAGTGGCCTGACCTCTCGGTCTGATCATTACAAAAGAAGGGTGAGAACCTCACCTTAAGAGGCCCCACCTGATGTTCTCACAACGGAATAAATCCTCATTGTGATTAGCTTTCAGATTTCGTTACTGCAAACGTAGCCATTTTTCATATCACACACAACCAATGCTTATGAGCAAACATGTACTTTGGTCTTGACCTCGGAGTAGGATCAATAGGGTGGTGCCTTATCGCCCTCGATGCGCAGGGAGATCCTGCCGAAATCTCAGGTATGGGGGAGCCGTGTCGTCCCCTTAAACAATGCTACCGATGCTGCGACTCTCTATCGGGAAGGCCTTCACGGCGAACCAAGAGCGGACGGCGCGCCGTACGATGCGCCGAGGCTTTGCCTCGCTATCAGCTACGCCGCTACCGCCTGCGTCGGGAGCTGGAGAAGGTCGGATGCTCCCGATGCCGCACTCATTCAGCTCCCTCTGCTGAGCTGTGGGAGCTCCGCGAGCGGGCGGCTACCGCTGGTGAGCGCCTGACGCTGCCCGAGCTGGGGCGTGTGCTCTGCCACATCAATCAGAAGCGTGGCTACCGGCACGTCAAGAGCGATGCTGCTGCCATCGTCGGTGATGAGGGCGAGAAGAAGAAGGACTCGAATAGTGCCTACCTCGCTGGCATCCGTGCGAAATGATGAGAAGCTCCAGGACGAGTCACAAGACGGTGGGCAGTACTTCGCCGAGCAGCTCCGTCAGAATCAGGAGTAGAGCCCCACGGGCGGTATCAGCTACCGCATCAAGGATCAGATCTTCTCCGTCAGCGCTACATCGATGAGTACGATCAGATCATGGCGGCTCAGCGTGCACTATCCCGATATCCCTGACAGACGAGTTCATCCGGATGCTCGCGATGAGGTCATCTTTATGCAGCGCCCGCTGAAGTCCTGCAAGCATCTGGTCTCGCTGTGCGAGTTCGAGAAGCAGGAGAAGGTGATGCGCGTCCAGCAGGATGACGGCAAGGGCGGTCGGCAGCTCGTCGAGCGTAAGGTCAAGTTCGGCCCGAAGCGTCGCCCCGAAGTCCTCGCCCTCTTCCAGCTCTGCCGTATCTATGAGGCGGTGAATAATATCCGTCTGACCCTGTCCCGACGGCTCGCCACGAGACCTCACACCCGAGGAGCGTACTAAGATCGTCGCACATCTCCAGTCGAGTGCTTTCGTCCTTCGCCGCGCTGAAGAAGCTCCTCAGGAGAGAGGCGCTCATCGCAGACCAGCTTACCACGAAGAGTGGGCTGAAGGGGAATAGCACGCGGGTCGCTCTCGCTGCTGCTCTGCAGCCCTATCCGCAGTATCACCACCTCCTCGATATGGAGCTGGAGACGCGTATGATGACCGTCCAGCTCACCGACGAAGAGACGGGCGAGGTCACCGAGCGAGAGGTCGCCGTCGTCACCGATAGCTTCACGATCCGTCAGCCCTCTATCGCCTGTGGCACATCCTCTACTCCATCGAGGAGCGCTGATGCGACGCCGTGCTCTCATCACGCAGCTCGGTATGAAGGAGGAGGACCGGATGGTCGGGCTCTTGGATCAGCTCTATCGTCTGGACTTCGTCAAGCCTGGCTTACGGGAATAAGTCCGCGAGTTCATCTGCAAGCCCTCCCCAGCTAGCAGCAGGGGACTGGGCTATAGTGAGGCGTGTGCAGCCGTCGGCTACCGCCACTCGAATAGCCCCACCAGCGAAGAGATCCCGAGCGCACGCTCTGGAGAAGATACCGCTGCTGCAGCGCAATGAGCTGCGTCAGCCCCTCGTCGAGAAGATCCTCAACCAGATGATCAACCTCGTCAATGCGCTCAAGGCCGAGTATGGCGTCGATGAAGTCCGTGTCGAGCTGGCACGTGAGCTGAAGATGTCACGCGAGGAGCGTGAGCGTATGACCCGTCAGAATGGGGAGAGAAAGAGGCGAATGATAAGGTAGCAGAGGATCCGTCAGTGTGGGCTCTTTATCCGACGAAGCCTCGCATCCAAAAAGTGCATGCTGTGGGAGGAGGCTGGAGCAAAAGTGTCTGTATTGTGGTCGGTCAATTGAAGAGGAGCAGTGTCTCAATGGGGGACGATATGGAGGTCGAGCACATCATCCCGAAGTCCGTCCTCTACGATGACTCTACGGCAATAAGACCTGCGCCTGCCACGAATGTAATCAGGACGAAGGCAATCGCACCGCCTCGAGTACATCCGTGCAGAGGGTAGGGAAGCCGAGTATGGAGCGCATCAATGACCTGCTAAAGGAGAAGAAGATTTTCACTAGCAAAGCACCAGCGTCTGCGCTGGCTGAAGGAGGATATCCTCCGACTTTCCTCGAGCGCTCAGCTGCGTCTGACGTGGTACATCTCTCGCCAAGCTATGGCCATCCTCCAGCAGGGTATCCGCCGTGTCTCCGCGAGCGAGGGTGGAGTGATGGCTCGGCTTCGTAGCTCTGGGGTTATGGTGAGATCCTCCATACGCTCAACCCTCGATCGCTACGACTCGATGGGCGAGACCGAGCGCGTATCTCGGAAGGTGAGGCGACCGAGGGAGCTTCGCATCGCCAAATTGGTCGAAGCGCATGTGACCACCGCCACCACGCTATCGATGCTCGTCGTGGCATGTACTCGTCAGAGTTACATTCAGCGACCTCAACCGCTTAAGCTCTGAGTTTGAGCGAGGATAAGAAGAAGGAAGATCAGGAGGCCCAGAGCAGCAGGCGACGGAGACCGGAGGGCTCTCTAACCCTGAGCGCTGGCTGACGCAGCGTCCTCACCTTCGGTGCGCGACAGTCAGCGATAAGGTCGCCGAGATCCTCATCTCCTACCGACTAGGGGCAGCGCGTCGTCACCCGCGGACGCAATATCTATCGTAAGAAGACGGCTGATGGTCGAGAAGTCACCTGCGTACAGCGGGCGTGCTGGTACTCACGAGGAGGAGACTGATGGAGGCATCACTCTACGGAAGATTCTCTCCCAAGGGAGGGAGCGTATTGTCAAGCGCTATCCTTTGCATGACCTGAAGGGGAGGTCGTAGATCCGCGCCTTCGTGAGCTTATCGCAGAGTACAATCAAGAGATTACATCCAAGGTAAAGGCGAAGGAACTTCCTCTATCTCGATGCTGCTGAGAAGCAAGAGGTGCGCTCTGTGCGATGCTATGTTGATAAGCTTCTCGGTTGCAAAGGCTATTCCAATTCGCTTCGATGAGTGTGGTAGAGCCATTACATTCGTAAAGTCTGGGAGTAATCATCATCTCGCCATCTACCGCACGCTCAAAGGGGAACTCGTAGAGCTCAGCTGTGAGCTTTCTGGGGATGCTGTCAACCGTGCTCGCTATGGCCTTCCTTTGATTATCAGCACCGCGCAAAGCTATGGGAGCAAGTTATACAGCGGGAAGATATTCCTGAGTCCGTTTTAAGTCTACTCCCACCAGCTGACTATGAGTTTGTTGAGGTATTGCCCAGCAGAATGAAATGGCAGTTGTAGGTCTGCCTGAAGAGGAATTACGAAGGGCTGTAGATATGCAAGACTATCGCACTCTTAGTGAGCATCTCTATTGTCTCAAGGGATATCCTCCAAAGATTATGAGTTTCACTACCACTTGGATACAGATGATCCAGATGAGACGGATTCTTCAAGAAGAAAAGAAAAGGGTTCGGAATACTGGGGCGTATACCGAGGATCTACCGGATACGAGGTATTGGCTCCTCTCAAAGAAAAGAATGTGCATAAGGTACGTGTCGACCTCCTCGGACGGATCTCTGCTCTGATGCTCCCCTGCTACCATGATGAAGCGAACGATCTATATCGGCAACCCTACCTCACCTCTCCCTGCGCCTCAAGCAGCTGGAGGTGCGGCAGCCGTCGGGTGATCGTGAGACGACGGTACGGACGATCCCGATAGAGGATATCGGGGTCGTCCTCCTCGACCACCCACAGATCACGATCACCCACGCCCTCTTAGGGCTTTGCTCGAGAATAATTGGCTATCGTGACCTGCTCGCGACGACATGCCCTCGACTATCCTCCCGCTGGACGGGCACACGCTCTGATCTGCCTACGGGTACGCCTAAGGAGCGCAAGGCGGCTACCAGCTTCCGCCAAGCTCCTGAAGCATGGCTTCACGATGTTTCAGTACTCCATCTATATGCGCCATTGTGCGAGTATGGAGCAGGCGCAGACACATGTGCGGCGGGTCAAAGCGATGCTTCCTGATGAGGGTGAAGTGGTGATCATGACGCTTACTGACAGGCAGTTTGCGTGTGATGGAGCATTTCTCTCAGCGCAGTCTACCGATGCCGTTCAGCTTCCGGGTCTCTTTGAGTATGCTATAAAAGTCACTAAGTAGGCCCGTGATATCCACGGCTTTTCTCTTTTCTAAACCTCTCAGCTAAGTGCTCGTCCCATAGACTCCTTTGTAGGGTCTGCTGTATTAGTGAGGTGTGAAGGTACGAATTCAGGCTAATCACAGCAGCTGAGCCGATTACTATGGAGGTAGAGCTACGCTGTATTAGCAAGTGTGAAGGTACTGAAAATTGAAAGCGCAATCACAAGCTATGGGCTCCAGACGCAGAGACTCTAAGTCCTGCTGTATTAGCAAGTGAAGGTCACGAAATCTGAAAGAAGCTAATCACAACTTATTGAAGGAGCAGTAGCCTGTGGCTCAGCTGTATTAGCAAGTATGAAGGTACGGAAATCTGAAAGCTAATCACAACAGTGGAGTGCATTGCTTTACCCTTCGAGGCTGTATTAGCAAGTATGAAGGTACGGAAATCTGAAAGCTAATCACAACACTGGCGCACTCGTACTAGCTACATACGAACTGCTGTATTAGCAAGTATGAAGGTACGAAATCTGAAAGCTAATCACAACGATACGTAAAGCGGTTTATGGGGTATGGGTGCTGTATTAGCAAGTATGAAGGTACGAAATCTGAAAGCTAATCACAACGCATCAAGGGAGTGCTCTGAGTCGATGCGAAAGCTGTATTAGCAAGTATGAAGGTGCGAAATCTGAAAGCTAATCACAACGCGGCAAGCACCTTTGCACATCTACCCGTCTGCTGTATTATGCAAGTGTGAAGGTACGGAATCTGAAAGCTAATCACAACTAGAATACATATGTAGAGTAGAGATATGGGCTGTATTAGCAAGTGTGAAGGTACGGAATCTGAGCTAATCACAACAGATCGTCTTGATGAAGTTAACGACCTGTAGTGTGAAGGTACGAAATCTGAAAGCTAATCACAACAGAGACTTGTTTACTACTGCATTTGGTGGTTATAGCGATAGGTTGTTGCTCCGCGTATGGATAAAAAGTTGCGGACGAGTGGCAGATAAGTTTGGGCTACGTACGTGACTCTAATATCTACGTACGTGGATATTGGGATTTGCGTGCCTCGGTCTTTAAGACTACGTGCATAGATAGAAGAATACCACACTACGGAAGGCGGTTTTTCTTCACGGAACGATGCTTTTCCCTCCGCTGGATAAGAGGAATAGTCGCGATAAAGCGAAGAGCGTGTGTCACTTCGGGGAGGTGTAATCGTGACCACTTCTGTCTTCCCGGCTGGGTGTGCTTGCCAATCAGATGGTGATGTGAAGCTATATGGGTCGCTGGGTTGACCTATGCTTCGCTTCGTGACCCTATATTGGTCACGCTGCCGACCCATATAGGCTGACTCTGCTGACCAATATAGGTTGGTGTGGCCTTCTTGTAGAGGAGTAGATGCTATCCGCATGCTGAGCCTGTGGTATGTGCGGCGAGGGAAAAGAGAATGGAGCCACGGATGACTCCGTGACTCCACATAAAGTGTCACCCAGAGACCAGCGGAGCTTGATAGAATCGCACTTAGAATTGCTGGCGTGCTGACAATGCAAAGATAATCCTTAACTTTTGCACTGCGAGGGTATCTCGATATAGGAACGTCGCTCGATCAGACCTATCCTCAGTCAGAGCATAGGGCTGATCCTTATAGTACAAGCCCCGCTCAAGTCGAGTGGGGCTTGCTGCAAAAGCGAACGTACGGAGCTTGAAGTGATCGCGCCATAGGTAAATACGATTGCTTCGCTGGGTGCAAAGATAGTCTATCTTTTCCTTATCTCACCTTCTATCTCCTTGCTGTAGAGGATGCTAAGCTGTGGCGGTGAGGGGCTTGAGAGGGATGAGGGTGAGCTCGCTGATAGCTTCCCTGATGGTATGCTTTGTGCCCTCGAGATTCTGCGAGTCGTGAGGTAGTGGGGAGGACGTTTGCGTATATGAAGAAGTTGTATTACCTTTGCAACCGCAACAAAGAAGGTGGCAATACTCTTCCTTAGCTCAGTCGGTTAGAGCATCTGACTGTTAATCAGAGGTCCTTGGTTCAAGTCCAAGAGGAAGAGCTTCTACCGAGTATGGGCGTGGTGAATAAGCCCCTTCGACGCTGCATTAAAGTACTCTTCCTTAGCTTCAGTCAGTTAGAGCATCTGACTCGTTAATCAGAGGTCCTTGGTTCCAGTCCAAGAGGAAGAGCTGGAGAAGGAATTAGATTCAGGGAGATACCCTCAGGTCCACTACGAGGGACTTGGGGGTATTTCCTTTTCATGTCCCCCGTAGAGTGGGACAGAAGGCTGTATACGACAGCGCCCCTGCTCACCGATGGTGGGCAGGGGCGCTGTGCATCAGGGGTGGGACTTAGAGCCCGTGTTCGCCGAGGTGGCGCTCAGCTTCGATAGCCGCCTTACGGCCTGAGGCTGCAGCGGTGACTGCCTGACGATGAGGGGTCTGCGACGTCGCCAGCAGCGAAGACGCCGGGGACGCAGGTGCGTGGCGTAGGCCCTTCGGTCTTGATGTAGCCCACCTCATCGACCTCGACGTAGTCAGCGAAGAGCTCGGGAATTGGGGTGGTGACCGATAGCGAGGAAGAAGCCATCGATGGGCAGGTCTACACGCTCTTCATCGGGCTGGCCGAGGCGCTTGACGAGATGTGCGCCTTCAACGCCATCTTCACCGTAGAGGCCCACGGTATTGTGCTCGTAGAGGACGGTGATCTTCTCGTTGGCTGCGACGCGCTGACGCATGATATCAGAGGCGCGAGGTGGTCCTGCGCACGATCATATAGACGTGCGAGGGCGAGGCTTGCCAAGTAGAGCGCCTCTTCGCAGGCCGTGTCACCGCCACCGACGACAGCGACCTTCTTATTGCGATAGAAGAAGCCGTCACAGGTAGCACAGGCCGAGACGCCCATACCTGCGTACTTCTCTTCGTCGGGCAGGCCGAGGTACTTAGCGGAAGCACCCGTAGCGATGATGACCGTATCGGCTTCGACCTCGACACCTTCCTCGAAGGTGATGACGTAGGGAGCCTTAGAGAGGTCAGCCTTCGTCGCCAGACCAGAGCGGATCTCCGTACCGAAGCGCAGAGCCTGATTGCGGAGGTCCTGGGTGAGCGCAGGGCCGGTGACACCCTCGGGATAACCCGGGAAGTTCTCACATCCGTGGTCTGCGTGAGCTGTCCTCCAGGCTGGATGCCTTCGTAGAGGAGTGGGGAGAGGTTGGCACGTGAGGCATAGATGGCTGCAGTGTAGCCAGCAGGGGCCGGAGCCGATGATGAGGCAGCGGCGATGTTCTCTACTCATACTTGCGTAGTCTATATGTGATGGTGATAGAAGAGGGCGAGTCTTGGCGCATGTCGCGGAGCTTCTTCTGGAGCTCTTGGCGAGCGAAGAAGATGCGACTCTTGACTCGTACCGAGGGGATGCCGAGGGTATCAGCGATCTCGTTGTACTTATAGCCCAGCGACAAACATGGAAAGGCTCCTTGAGTGAAGGCTGCAGCTCGAGCGATAGCACCCGTGATCTCCTTGATATCCATAGAGCCCTCAGGGATGTTGTGCCCGCCTTCGCTAAGCAAAGGTACGTTGTACGCGTCGACGTTGGGGTCGATGAAGCTCTGCGTACGCACGAGCTTGTGGTAGTTGTTGATGAAGATATTACGCATGATCTTCAGCACCCACCCCTGAAGTTGACGTTGTCAACGAACTTATCGTAGTTGTTCAGGGACGCGCAGCGTAGTGTCTCTGCGTCAGGTCTTCTGCATCGGCTTCGTCCTTCGTCAGCGTCGCGCGAAGTTCTTCATATAGTCCTGCATGCCGATCAGGTCCTTCTGTATCTGTAATACGTCCATGTCTGTAATGCTCTATTTTGTATAGTGAGGGCGGTGCGCCGAGGGCGATGTGGCGAGCCGTTTAATATCTTTTTACAAAGATACTATTAATCTTTCCCAGAAAGCACGGGACTTTATATGGGTATATTGATATACTCAATATAGAGCGCATCACCAGCGGATGGGCGCCTTGCCCCACTGGGTGAGGTAGGGCATTCGTCTGGCTGAAGTGACGGCATCCGAAGAAGCCACGATGAGCCGAGAGCGGGGAGGGATGTGGGCTTCAGAGTACGAGATGGCGGGTGCGATCGATCATACTTCCCTTGCGTCGGGCAGGGGCTTCCCCAGAGGAGGAAGACGACGTGGTCACAGCTGCGGTTGATCGTCTCGATGATGGCATCGGTGAGGGTCTCCCAGCCGAGGCCCTGATGGCTCGCTGCCATACCGGGCGCGGACGGTGAGGGTGGTGTTGAGGAGAGAACGCCCTGCTCTGCCCACGGCAGGAGGGTGCCCGTCAGGGATGATCGAGGGCTGGCCGGGTCGGAGGCGATCTCCTTCTTGATGTTGATGAGGCTCGGAGGTATGGGGACGCCCGCTGGCACGGAGAAGGCTAAGCCCTCGGCTTGCCCTGCACCGTGGTAGGGGTCTTGGCCTAAGATGACGACGCGCACCTCGGGAGGGGCAGGCATCGAGGGCGCGGAAGATGAGCCCTCCTGGGGATAGATCGGGCCTCGTAGCTGGTAGGCTCGGCGGATGCGGTCGGTGAGGATGCTGAAGTAGAGCTTGTCGAACTCAGGTGCAAGGGCGGTACGCCAGCTCTTGTCGAGGCGGATGTTCATCGTGTGGTCAGGGAAGAGGGTGGGAGGTCTGCGGAGAGATCTGATGGACGAGGCCACGCAGGTCTCCGTGCTGTGCGGTGTAGAAGAGGGCATGCCCTACGGCGGCGAGGGCGTCGAGGTCATTGGCACCATCTCCCGTATAGAGTGTCGAGGCGAGCGCCCCTGCAGTCCACTCCTCGAGGAAGGCACGCTTGCCCTCGGCATCAATGATGCCCTTGGGGTCGAGGCCGTCGAAGTCACCGTCAGCGGTATAGCGTACGGCGCTCCCTACAAAGGTGGAGAGACCGACTCGCTTACAGATATCTTCGACGAAGGGCTGGTAAGCCCCGTGACGATAGCCGTGGGAGGGAGAGCTCGCGGAGGAGAGCGTGGTGTCAGCTGGGGAGCGTGATGCTTCGGATGACCGAGTGAAGAGCCTCACGGAGAGCCCGCGAAGGAGCTCAGTGCGGTGTATGAAGCTCTCACGGAAGGGTGTGGCGCCTGCCATAGCCGCTTCGGTCTGGGCGGTCATCTCCTCCGAGCGACCTGAGAGACGTGCCAGCTCGGGCAGTAGCTCCGTCGTCGTGAGTGTGCCGTCGAGGTCGAAGGCGACGTGTGCGATCTCGGCTGTGGCGCTCGTGGAGGGAGGTAGAAGGCGCTGTGCGTAGCGCGTCCCGAGGGGATGAGGTGCGTGAGGAGCTCACGGCGTAGCTCCGTCTCACTCACGCTTCGCTCCGTAGGGGTAGCTGTAGAGTCTGCCCTGTGGGTATCTGTGATACTTGCCTTTGGTGCAGCGCCCTAGCGTCTCAGAGAGAAGGGCTCTGAGCTGCTGGTCTTCTTCGTCCGTAGGGCGAGAGAAGAGATAGAGGTGCTGCACGTGGGGCATCGAGGCGGCGTGAGGGTATGTGTATATATAAAGCAAGGTGCTTGACTGATAAAGCCAAGCACTCTTCAGTTTAAAGGGTGGAAGATGGGATTCGAACCCACGACACTGGAACCACAATCAGTGCTCTAACCAACTGAGCTACAACCACCATATAAATGCTCTGCTTTTCGCTTGAGCACTGCAAAGGTAATACTACTTTCTCAATTCACCAAACCTACCGCTCAATGGCAGGCTTCGAGGTCGTGCCATAGCCGTTCGTCGGGCACGGGAGCCGTGAGCGTGAGGGCTTCCTTGCTCACGGGGTGTGTGAAGGATATCTGTCTGGAAAGTAGACTGATACTCCCACCGGGGTTGCTACGAGGAGCGCCGTACTTCAGGTCGCCCTTGATGGGGCAGCCGAGGGCAGCAAGCTGGCAACGGATCTGATGATGACGGCCCGTGTGGAGCTCGATCTCGAGGAGATGATAGTGTTCGCCCGAGGCCAGTAGGCGGTAGGAGAGTCGGGCGAGCTTGGCGCGAGCGTCGCTGCGCCTTGGCGAGCTACGTAGCTCTTGTTCTGCGACTCATTGCGCACGAGGTACTGCTCGAGGGTGTCAGAGTGCTTCGGCGGGCGAGCAGTGACGACGGCCCAGTAGCGCTTCGAGACGTCTCCCGTGCGGAAGAGCTCGTTCATGCGGCTGAGCGCCTTCGACGTCTTGGCGAAGAGGACGAGTCCACCCACGGGACGGTCAAGCGATGGATCACGCCGAGGTACACGTTGCCAGGCTTGTTGTACTTCTCCTTGAGCCAACCCTTGAGGGCTTCGCTCATCGGCTCATCGCCCGTCTTGTCACCCTGGACGATTTCGCCGGGGCGCTTGCTGACGCAGAGGAGGTGGTTGTCTTCGTAGACGACGGTAGGCTTATACATACGGGGATATAAAGGGGGCGGGGAGGCTTAGTCCCCGATGAAGGTGCAGTTGAGTACCTCGCGGTAGCTGATTGAAGATCGCGCTCTTGCTGATGAAGCCGAGGTAGCGCCCTTCCTCATCGACGACGGGCATCTTCCACGCCTTCGTCTCGTCGAAGAGGCGCATGACCTCTGTCATCGGGGTGGCTGAGGAGACCTTGACCTCGGGAGTGACCATGATCTTACGCACCTTGTAGCGGTTGTAGAGCTCGGGGCGGAACATGATGTTGCGCACATTGTCCAGCTCGACGATGCCGACGAGCACCCGCGCTCGTCGACCACGGGGAAGGAGTTGCGGTGGCTCACCGAGATGACGCTGACCATCTCACCGAGGGTCATGTCGGGGGAGACGACCTCGAAGTCACGCTCCAGTACGCTCTCCAGATTCATCAGCGTCAGTACGGCCGTATCCTTCTGATGCGTGAGGAGCTTGCCCTGCTCTGCCAGACGGAGCGAGTAGATACTGTGGGGCATGAAGATGCGGATCGTGGCGAAGGAGGTCAGCGACACGAGCATCAGTGGCAGGAAGAGGTTGTACCCGCCGAGAGCTCTGCGATGAGGAAGACACCGGTCAGTGGGGCGTGCATCACACCAGCCATCAGCCCCTGCCATACCGAGCAGGATGTAGTTCTTAGGGAGATGAAGACGTTGAGCGAACTGAAGTAGTTCACCAGATAGGAGAAGATGAAGCCCGTGAGCCCGCCCATGAAGAGGGTAGGAGCGAAGAGCCCGCCACAGCCACCGCCCGAGTTCGTCGCTACGGAGGCGAAGACCTGAAGAGGACGGTGAGGAGGAAGAAGGCAAAGACCGCAGTAGGGAGTTCGAGAACGCTTCGAAGATACTCCCATCGAGGAGCTGCGTGTACTGCCCATCCAAGAGGATATTCACCGAGTCATATCCTTCGCCATAGAGCGGAGGGAAGACGAAGATGAGCAGGGAGAGGATAGCTGCCGAGATGAGGTAGCGCAGGCGGATGTCCTGATGCGCTTCAGCTCGCTCTCGAAGCGGAACATCGTCTTCGAGAAGTACAGCGACATCAGCCCGCACACCACGCCCAGCAGGATCATCAGCGGGATGCGCTCGATATGATAGGGGTCGGTCTGGATGAACTGGAAGAGGATCTCCTTCCCTGAGAGGACGTAGGCCACGGCAGCAGCCGAGACGGAGCTGACCAGGAGAGGGAGGACGGAGGCCATCGTGAGGTCAAGGAGTAGGACCTCGATGACGAAGACAAGCCCCGTGATAGGAGCCTTGAAGATGCCCCGAGGGCACCAGCGACACCACAGCCGATGAGGAGCATAAGGTTGCGCTGCTCGAGGCGGAAGAGACGTCCGAAGTTCGACCCCACGGCTGCACCCGTCATTACGATAGGGCTCTCAGCCCCTACCGATCCCCGAAGCTAATGGTCAGGGCACTGGCTATGATGGAGCTCAGGTGTTGTGCGGCTTGATACGGCTCTTACGCTGGGAGATGGAGCTGAGCACCTTCGTCACCCCATGGCTGATATCGTCCCGCACGATGTAGCGGACGAAGAGCAGGAGAGGAGAATCCCCAGCGCGGGAAGAGCAGGTAGAGGTAGTGATGATCCTCGATATTCTGGAGGATGAAGCTCTCGACGACGTGGATGATGAACTTGAGGAAAAGCGGCCACAAGCGCCATCGTCACCCCGATGAGAAGGCTCAGGATGAGGAGGAAGTAGCGCTCGCTGATGTGGCGCTCTCGCCAGCTGATGGGGCGATCGAGCAGAGGTGTGATGGCTTGACTGAAGGCGAGACATCGGCGTGTGCAGCGGCTATGGGCGTATGACCTTGACCTCGCCCGTGGGACCGAGCATGATGATCTGAGAGGGGCTCACGAGGCGTCTCGTCGCTCTGTCGGTGCTTGACGACACTAGTCTACGCCAGCGACGATCTCGGGGCTGATGCCCGAGAAGAAGAGTGGGGTAGGGCTCCCACTGATGTTGGCGGAGGTGGAGACGATGGGACGGCGCAGGCGCTTGCAGAGGGCGGAGGAGAGAGCTCACGGCTCTGGCGGATACCGAGGAGCCCCTTCGCCGAGGAGGTTAGGGCGCTACGCCCGTAGCGTGGGGATAGATGATGGTGATGGGGCGTGCGGCGAGCTCCATAAGGTCATAGGCGACCTCGGGGACTTCGCTCACCAGACGCTCGACTTCGTAGGTCTCCCCGACGAGGACGAGCATGCTCTTGCTGTCTTCGCGACGCTTGAGGCTCGTAGATACGGCGACGGCTTCTTCGTTCGTGGCATCGCAACCGATACCCACACGTATCTGTGGGATAGAGGATGATCCACCGCGGCGCAGGGTCTCTACAGCTTCGTCCAGGTCGGCTTTGTCGTAAGGCTCTTGAGTAATCTTCTTTGTGTCCATCTCCATATATATAATAGGTAAGGACAAAGGTACGACCTTTTCCCCGTAGTCGCTTTGCCCGAAGGGGGTAATTCGAGGGCAAATAGCAGAAAAGGAATAGAAGCTACGAAGCCGTAGGTCCTATTGTCACTTAGTTGTCCTATAGAGGAGGGTAGTATGCACCTATATTGGTCGATGGCGTGACTAGTATTGGTTCGTCGCGTGACCTATATTGGGTTGTTGCTCCGCTTAGGGGTGAAAGTTGCGGACGAGTGGTAGATAAGTTTGGGCTACGTACGTGGCTCTAATATCTACGTACGTGGATATTTGAATTTACGTGCCTGGTCTTTAAGACTACGTACATAGATGCGGAAAAACCACTACAGGAAGGCGCTTTTTTCTTCACGAGAAGGACACTTTTCCCTCCGCTGGATAAGAGGAATACTCGCGATAAGGCGAAGGGCTTGTGTATCACTTCGGAGAGGTATATTGGGTAGCTGGGTGCGCAATGCCTTAGCACTCTAAATAGAGGACAGGACTCTGCCGCAACAGTCTCTATATAGGCTCGTGAGCGAACCAATATAGCTTGACGCGCTCTCCCTACTGCTTCACTCCACTTCCTCACGGACACTCGGCTGAAGTGCTGTGTCAAGCACGAATAGCCTGCACCTTGATGTGGGCGCCGTGTGGACTTGTGGCTTAATAAAATCGATATAATTAACCGTACCTTTGCTATATACCTGCATATAAGGGAATATCAAGTTGCTTCCGCAGCTCCTCAATATCCATCACAAGTGTGGGGCGGTCTGTCCCAGCGAGCTTGTAACCACCACCACTAAAGCAATGAATAGATTTACGCTAAGGCTCTTCCTGTTTTGTATGGCGATAGGCTGTGCTATCTTGGGAAGTGCGCAGACAAAGGTCACGGGGAGAGTCCTCGACGAGAACCGCCAGGGGAGTGGATGCAGCCGTCGTCATGCTGGTCGCTTCTCCAGGAGATGTCCTCGTAGAGTCCGTACTCACTGATGCTGCTGGGCAGTATTCGATCCTCCAGCGCAAGGGAGAATTCCTCCTTTGTATAAGGGCACTGGGCTATAAGGAGGTGAAGAGAAAGATAGCTATCGCCTCGGCCGATACACTCCCCGATATCCAGCTGGAGGTGAGGATATTTCTCTAAAGGATGTCGTCGTCACCGCTCGCAAGTCCCGTTCGCTGACCAGCGCATCCAATGGGAAGATCCGGATTCACGTCGCTCAGTCTTACCTCACAGATATAGGGACTGCGCTGGATGTGCTGAAGCATTCTCCGGGCATCTTGGTGAGCAACAAGGGGATATCTCCTTAGCGACCATCGGGGGAACAGCGATATATGTCAATGGGCGGAAGCTGATGCTAAAGGGGAAGAGCTATCGGCTTATCTACGCTCGCTTCCCTCCTCAAAGATCTCCAGCATAGAGACTTCCCCGAGGTCCGAATGCCAGCTTTGGGGCTGATGGAGCTGGTGGCGTCATCAATATCATCACGAAGGCATCCGTTCGCTCTGGCTTTTACCTCACTACCTCACACAGCTTTCGCCTATTGGGAGAACCTTCGCCAGAGCTCGGACCTCGCTCTATCCTACAATACAGATAAGTGGCAACTGGGGCTCAATTACAACCACGCTATCGGGCATCATGCGATGGACTACGGCTATGAGAGGCTTCAGGATGGGAATAAGTATCTCTCCGAGACGGTAGATACCGATATGCGTAATACCTATTCGGCGGGGATTGATTTCTCTTGGCAGGCCACTCCGACGAGTAAGCTCTTCGTCAATAGCTCGGTGAATCTACTCGCTGGTCCTGGGGTCACAGCTACGGAGACCCAAGTCTATCAAGGGACAACTACGCTGGACGGCATCCTTCGGGCGCGTAATGACTATGTGGAGCAGAAGACCCTCCGCTACAGCAATAGCTTGAACTATCTCTATCGCCCATCTGACAAGCACCAGCTCTCCATCACTGCGGACTGGACACGCTTTGATGGCACAGCGCGCTGTGAGCAGCCCAACACCTACTACTCTGCGACCAACATGCTGGTGCGCTCGGACTTCTTCTACTCACAGCCCGACAAGGATATAGATATCTATGCGCTCTTGGCGGACTATAAGTACAAAGCCCAATGATGAGAGTGAATGGCTCGCTGGTGCTAAGACCTCCTTCATCAGAAGCCACAATACCTTCCTCTTTGAGAAGAATGGAGCTATCGATACCCAGCGCTCAAATACCTTCCACTATGACGAGGGGAATATCGAGGGCTATACGCAGTACACCCATACTCTGGGGAAGCTGGAGCTTAGTGCGGGGCTACGTCTGGAGTATATGCACACCTCCAGCAAGCTCAATGTCTATTCTAGTCAGGACGGGGAGGAGCATAGCGATAGCCACCTACGACTCTTCCCCAACCTGAGTATCTCCTATGCCCTCAATGAGCAGAGCAAGGTAGCCCTGCTGTATAGTCGCCGCCAAGATAAGCCCCGCTACGAAGATCTTAACCCCTTTGAATACCTGCTTGATGAGTTGTCCTATTGGAAGGGAAACCCCTTCCTCAAGCCACAGATTAGCAATAAACTTATCCTGAGCTATGTGTGGAACAGCCTCTCTCTTAACCTCTCTTACTCCAAGCTCGACGACTACTTCACCTCGATCACAGATGCGCTCGGGACGACGAAGACCGTCGTGACCACGAAGAATATCGGGGCACAGCAGCAGGTGGGGCTGGAGGGACTCTTCTCCAAGCGCCTTACCCCGTGGTGGGACTTCAGTGCAAATCTCGGCTTGTACTACTTCGTGAATAAGCTGGACTACGAGACCTACAAGGAGGAATACAAGCGCCCCTCATACCTTATGTCGGTGAGCAATAGCATCCATCTTCCCCTTGGGCTTAACCTTGAATTGTCGGGTCGCTATAACTCCAAGCGACAGGGTGGGAGCTACGAAGTCATCAAGCCCAATGGTAGTCTGGACATCGGGCTGAGCCGTATGTGGGCTGATGATCGCCTGCGCCTCTCGCTCTTGATGACGGATATCTTCCATACCGATCGCTGGGACAACTATGGGCACAAGGGGGCATTGGACCTGACTACGTGGTTCAGTAGCGAAAGTCGTAAGGTGATCCTTCGCCTTAGCTATAGCCTCGGTAAGCAGAAGTTTAATAAGGTGGAGAGCAGCCTCGGCGAGCTGGATCGACTATAGCTTCGGCAAAGGGCTATGCACTTCTATAGAGGAGGGTGGTGTGAACCTATATGGGTCGGTGGCGCGACCAGTATGGGTCTGTCGCGTGACCTATATGGGTCCGTGAGCGAACCAATATAGCTTGACTCGCTGACCAATATAGGTTCATATCACCTACCGTACGATGTCGCTGTGGGCGGTACGTCAGCAGAGGACTATGAGTCAGCCTTGTAGGTGCGTCCTTCTTTACGTAAAAGACAGCGTGGGCTACCCTCAGAAGGAGAGGGTAGCCCACGTTGTGTTTGATGTGAGGAGGATCGGGCGGACTTAGCTCACGCGCTGGCTGACGTGGTCGATCCAGTCTTGGTGCTCGAGGTACCACTTCACAGTCTTCTCAGACCTTCCTCGAACTGAAGGCTGGGCTCCCAGCCAAGCTCTCGGTGTAGCTTCGACGAGTCGATAGCGTAGCGCAGGTCGTGCCCCGCGCGGTCGGTGACGAAGGTGATGAGCTCCTCGGAGTGGCCTTCGGGGTTGCCCAGGAGGCGGTCGGTGACCTTCACCAGCAGGTGGATGAGGGTCGATGTTGCGCCACTCATTGAAGCCCCCGATGTTGTAGGTGTCGGCGGTCTTCCCTCGTGGAAGATTAGGGTCAATGGCACGTGCGTGGTCTTCGACGAAGAGCCAGTCGCGGATGTTCTCTCCCTTGCCGTAGACGGGCAGGGGGCTTGCGCTTGCGGATGTTGTCGATGAAGAGGGGATGAGCTTCTCGGGGAACTGGTACGGGCCGTAGTTATTCGAGCAGTTCGTCACGATCGTTGGCAGGCCATAGGTATCGTGGTAGGCACGGACGAAGTGGTCGCTGGAGGCCTTGCTGGCGGAGTAGGGGCTGTGCGGAGCGTACTTGGTCTCCTCGGTGAAGAAGCCCCCGCCTATCTCCAGTGCGCCATAGACTTCGTCGGTGGAGATGTGGTAGAAGCGCTTCCCCTCAAAGCGCTCATGCGTAGCACCACGTCACGCGGGCAGCTTCGAGTAGGCTCAGCGTACCCATGACGTTGGTGCGGGCGAAGGTGAACGGGTCGGAGATGCTTCGGTCTACGTGGCTCTCTGCCGCCAGATGGATGATACCGTCGATGGCATGCTCCGTGATGAGAGCACGCATGCGCTCGTAGTCACAGATGTCCGCTTCGACGAAGGTATAGTTAGGGAGGCTTGCGACATCCTCGAGGGTCTTCAGGTTGCCCGCATAGGTGAGCTTATCCAGGCAGAGGATGTGGTACTGTGGATACTTATTGGCCAGAAGTCGGACGACATGCGAGCCGATGAAGCCAGCGCCGCCGGTGATGAGAAGGGAGCGGTGATAGTGCGTGAGTGGGTGGTGAAGAGGATTATTCGGGGAGTGAGGCGGTGAGCTGCAGGCATTCCTCAGCGCGGTGCGCCAGTGGGGGATGGTGATGCCGAAGGCTTCGCGCACACAGTGCCTTGTCGAGGACAGAGTAATGGGGGCGCTCCGCACGTGTCGGGTACTCGCTGCTGCGTATGGGGATGGAGCTGCGTGCTGTAGCCGAGAGGCGGAAGATGGCTTCGGCGAAGTCGTACCAAGAGCACACGCCTTCATTGAGAAGTGGTAGAGCCCAGTCTTATCGAGCTGTCTGTGCTCAATGATCCCCACGATGAAGCGTGCCAGATCGAGTGCCGAGGTCGGGGTGCCGACTTGGTCGAAGACGACGCGCATCTCGGGGCGCTCCTTGCCGAGACGGAGCGATGGTCTTTATGAAGTTCGCCCCATAGGGAGCGTAGAGCCATGAGGTGCGCAGGATGATGTGGCGGGGTGCGAGGCGCTGTATCGCCTCTTCGCCACGGCGCTTCGTCTGCCCGTAGACGCCGATAGGCTCCGTGGGCATATCCTCCGTGTAGGGTATAGAGCTGCGCCCAGAGAAGACGTAGTCGGTGGAGATATGGATGAGGAAGATGCCGAGGCGCTCGGTGAGCTCCGAGAGGCGTGCTACGGCAAGGTGGTTGACTTCGTCCGCCTGCTTGGGCTCGTCTTCGGCACGGTCGACAGCGGTGTAGGCCGCACAGTTGATGATGACTTCGATGCCCTCACGGGTAGCGAACTGCTCGATAGCCGAGGTGTCGGATAGGTCCAGCGTCTCTCTCGTAGCGAAGTGATGGTGGTCGGTAGCGCCCTGAGCGACGTGCTCGATGCAGCGCCCGAGCTGGCCTGAGGCTCCGAGGGACGAGGGATCTTCATAGATGATCGGGAGTAAGATTGCATATGGAGTTAAAAACGATGGACAGTAAGTCATCAGAGCTCTCTGTCCTTAAGGAAGAAGACTTCTGCTGGAAGCATCAGTCTATGCCGAATCTTGTAGCTGTCTTGCACGAATGGATCCTCTGGACAGAGGGTTTCGTTGTCGTCGTGCTTTCTGTGAGGATAGCCTTCATAGATGGATCGACAATGTAGGGAGGATCAGTGCTACTGCACGAGTTATCGTTAGATAAAGGTATAAAAAAAGGGTGAGCTACCGTCTAGGGAGCCCACCCTCTATATCGTGATCTCGGTGAGAACTTAGTTGCGTCTGCCGAGGATGCGGAGCAGGTAGAGGAAGAGGTTGATGAAGTCGAGATACAGGTGGAGTGCACACGAGGAGGGCGATCTTCTTCGTACGCTCTTCATCACCGATGAGACTCTGCTACCAGAGACTTGATCATCTGCGTATCGTAGGGCCGTAATGCCGACGAAGATGAGCACACCGACGTAGCTGATGATCCACGTGAGCGTATCGCTCTTGAGGGAAAGAGGTTCACCAAGGTAGCGATGATCAGCCCGATGAGCGCCATATAGAGGTAACTGCCCATCTTCAGAGGTCACGCTTCGTGAAGTAACCGAAGGCTGCCATCGCACCGAAGGTCGCCGCTGTGATGAAGAACGTCGAGGCAATGGACTCACCCGTGTAGACGATGAAGATGGGGCTTAGTGTGACCCCACTGAGCAAAGGAGTACAATACGAAGCCTCCTGTCGCTACAGGGATGGAGAGCTTCATAATGTTGCGTGAGAGGATCCATAGCAGAGCAGAGCTCACCGATGCAGAGCCCCAGAAGGCCCCTGGTGCTCAAATCGGAAATCCAGAAGGTTGGAGTCGGCGACGAAGAGGCTGTAAGCCCCGTGATAGCCAGACCGAGCGCCATCCATACGAAGGCACGTACGACAGACTGGCGCACGAGGTGCGGGGAAGTCATAAGCGACGCGTGATGAGCTGAGTGGTTCGTCCTGGACGGGGAAGCGAAATTGTTCATACTGTGTGTAATGGAGATTTTTGATATCAATATGCGGGGCGGGTGCCGAGACACCTGCCCCACGTTCGTTCCTTAGAAGCGGATAGAGAGGGTAGCTACTGCCTTGTGACGCTGGTTCGTCTCCTTGATAGCCTGCATACCTAGCGAGTTCATCGAGCCGACCTTACCTGCACGGATGTCAGCATCCGAGCATTGAGGTAGGGTCCCATAGTCGTTGACGTGAGGGAAGGCGAAGGTACGAGCCTTGGTGTCGGAGGTAGACGTACGCCAGATCCAGCGAGAGCTGGGGTGATACGGAAGCCTGCGCCGAGGCGAGTAGCTATTCTGGCTGTCGGGGAGGGTGTGGTGTACCGCAGGACCCGATACGAGTACTTCGGTCGACGCCGTATCACCCTGGAGACGAGCGTTCTTGACGGGCGAAGAAGAGTAGCGATAACCGGCACGCAGGGCGATGCGGTCGCTAAGCATAGCTTCGGCACCGATGCGGACGGTGTGTACCACCACCAAAGTTCGTCTTCAGGCGAGCGTTGTCTTCCTCGAAGCCAATCTCACTGCCATCATATTCGTCATAGGTGCTGTTGCTGAGGCGCAGAGAACCACTCGTATAGTCATAGTCAGCGCTGATGAAGCCGTGACGACCGATGAAGTACGCGACCACTGAGCCCGAAGCGCCAGTTGCCACGCAGGGCGTGAGAGTTAGCTGCATTCTTAGGCGTGACGACCTCGTTGGCCTTGTTGTTGTACCTGCCGAGGCTACCTGCCTGGAAGTCCATCTTCATCGAGTAGAAGGTGGGCGTATAGAGCGAAGCACCGAGGCGAAGCCCTTCGACAGGCTCGTAGAGAAGTCCGAGGCCGACGCTACCTCCGAGCCTGATACACTTCTGGTGTTCTGCAGCGTCAGGGTGGTTGTTGCCACGGAAAAGCCTCGTGGTAGTACGATGCCATCTCATAGTCCAGCGAGGAGAGCGTGAGGGCTGCCCCGAAGTGCAGGGCATCATTTCGCCTCAAAGCCGAGGGCGATATCGTGAGTCGGTGATATTCCCCTTCTCGCGTAGTACGAGGGTCAGCGTTGTCGGGCAATCCGATGCTGGGCTGTGGATAGGGGCGTCCCATCAGGGGAGCAGTACTATACATATAAAGCTGAGCGATAGCTTCTGCTGCCATTGTCGATATCGATCCATCCTGCGCCAGCACCGAGGATGAGACATCCAGGGTACATAGTCGTTCTTAAAAGGCTGCAGTCGTGGTGATGTAGCTCTTCTCGAAGTATCTCATCGACGTTGGGGGATCGCAGATTGTCGTAGCGAGCGTTGTTCGTACGCTGCAGCAGAAAGTCTGCCAGCGAGGAGAAGTTCGCGCTCTGGGGCAGATACTGCCGAAGCGTGGAGCTCGCGGTCGAAAGCGCCCTGCATTGCGAATGCTGAAGAGCAAAGGATACGGGGCCACGTGAGGCTCTATTCGTCCCAGCCTGATGAGGAGAACTCCTCAAGAGGAACTTCCCGCCGTGTCCTGAGAGGTTGATGTGCCGTACCAGACACCACGGTCGGTACCAGAAGCCACCACCGAGGGTCAGCGAGACAGTTG
>BNJV01000809.1_pt1 | contig 30818 bp, 51 predicted proteins | sample 8540591 | NCBI WGS metagenome assembly BNJV01 (sample SAMD00202457, study PRJDB9452) | human saliva metagenome | host: Homo sapiens | reverse complement strand
TACCCATGCTGCGCGCCGGCTGGGCGAATATGCCCTGACCAAATACCTCTTGGGCGAATTGCGCAAAACCAAAGAAGAACGCTTCGCCTCCCTGCTGGAATACTACCCCGAAGCAAACCCTGACGACTGGGAACTCATCACCGCAGGACAACGCGTTCAAATCATCAAAAAGACTCTCGAAAAAGGCGGCGTCCTCCACTCGGCACCGAAATCGTCGCCCACGCCGACGGCTCGCTCGCCGCACTCTTGGGCGCATCACCCGGCGCATCAACCGCCGTACCCTTGATGATCAAACTCATCCACCAATGCTTCCCTAAGCCGCATTTCCTCATGGGAAGGTCGTCTGAAAGAACTTGTTCCAGCTTCGGCATCAAGCTCAACGACAACCCGCAGCTTGCCGGAAGAAATCATCAGCCACAACGCCAAAGTATTGGGTATTCATTACGCTTGAGGGCAGATAAATTTGCAAGGCGGGCGTTCTTGCCCGCCTTTTTCAAACCATTAAAGTATAGTGGATTAAATTTAAATCAGGACAAGGCGACGAAGCCGCAGACAGTACAGATAGTACGGAACCGATTCACTTGGTGCTTCAGCACCTTAGAGAATCGTTCTCTTTGAGCTAAGGCGAGGCAACGCCGTACTGGTTTAAAGTTAATCCTACTAGAAACATCAGGTCGTCTGAACATTCAGACGACCTGAATCCATGGAGACAAGCAAACATGTTTACCGTACAGCGCATTTACGCATACCGGCCCGACCCCGAACAAACCGCAGTCTTTATCGACCGCCTCTATCCGCGGGGCATCCGCAAAGAGGTCTTTGCTACGGCGCTCTGGCTCAAAGACATCACCCCCAGTGCAAAACCTGCGCCGCTGGTATCATGAGAATCCGGCTGAACATTTTGACGGTTTCGTCAGCCGTTACCATGAGGAGCTGCACGGCGATACCGAGCAAGCTGCCATTAGGCGGCTCTTGGAGTTGGAACGGCAACACGGCAGCGTTTTACTGCTGACTGCCGTCAAAGACCCGCATCATTCCCATGTTTCTGCCTTAGAGCAGTTTTTGGGGACGTCGTTTGAATATCGCGATTAACAAAAACAGCAAAACCTGCGTCATTTGGGGTTGATGCAAAAAGGTCGTCTGAAATCCAGTCTAGGTTTCAGACGACCTTTGTTTTTTTATAGTGGATTAACTTTAAACCAGTACGGCGTTGCCTCGCCTTGCCGTACTATCTGTACTCGTCTGCGGCTTCGTCGCCTTGTCCTGATTTAAATTTAATCCACTATAAATTAAGAAGGATAAGGGTGTGCCACCAATTTCCCGTCGATATATTCGCCGATATAGACTTTCGAAGCATCAAGATGGAGACGGTCAAGTTCCTGTTGCAGCCACTCGTCGTCGCGTTTGATGATTTCCAAGATGTCATGGTCGATTTGCCCGTCGGTAATCAGGGGGTAACGCAGACTTTCGTCGCCGTATTGGATGACGGTAAGCTGACCGTTTTGTTCCATGACGGCGCGCTTGACGGCGGCGATTTCATAGATGCCGGCGGCACGGAGCTTAAACATCAGGTCATGTGCGCTGATGCCGTTTTTCATACATTCTTCGGTTTGGATTTCGCCGTTGACGATGACCCAGACGGATTTGCCGTCAATCACGGATTTGACCCAGTGGTTGTGGTTTTTGATGAATTTCAGACTCAAGACCAACAGCGTCCACAAAATCAGCACGAGGAAAAACTGTAAAGCCCGACGCTGTCGCTGTAAATCACGCCGCCGATGATGCCGCCGAGAACATAGTTTTGCACTTGATCCATGGCGGAGGTGGGGGCGAGGTTGCCTTTACCTAAAAGGTTGATTTGCAAAACCAAACCTAAAATTCCCATAAGGAGTTTGAGGGCAAGGAGGAGTATGCTTCCATGAGTGTGTCCTGTTATTCTTTGTCGATAAGTTCGATGTTGTTGTTGACCAGATTGATGGGGAGTCAGGGTGTAGGCGGAGAAGTCTTGATTGAAAATGGACTTCGTAGTATTGGTTTTTGATGCCGACGATCATGCCGTTGTATAGGTGCGTGCTGTTGACGCTGATGTCGCGCTTTTCCACTTTTTGGTTTTCAATCAAAGCATTGAGAAACCCGACCATGCGCGAGTTGTCCGCGGCGAAGTTTTGGCGTTCGCTGTATGAGAGGTATTGGATGCCGCTGATGAGGATGAGCAGCAGCAGGGCAATAATGCTCAGGTCGCGGTATTTGGTGTCCATGCGGTGGCGCGGGTATTGCGATACGGCGAGCAGGAGGACGACGAGCGGCGAAAATGAGGACGTATTTCAAGTAGTCGTTGAAATACATATGGTTTTCAAGATAAAAGTGTGTGAAGAATTTCATGATTTCAAATGATTTGAGGAAAAAATAGAGGGGTCGTCTGAAAACTGAATTTCAGACGACCTTTCCCGTTTGAAACAGTTCAAAATGGCTGGGCTGCTTTATTTCTTATTACCCAACTGCGGCATACCGAACCTTCGCCCAGCGACAACAAGCCGCTTTGCGAGTAGATGCCGAGTTTGGCGCGGGTGTCGGTGATGTCGAGGTTGCGCATGGTGAGCTGGCCGATGCGGTCGAGCGGGGTGAACGCGGCGTCTTCGACTTTTTCCATGCTCAGGCGTTCGGGTTGGTAGGTCAGGTTGGGCGATTCGGTGTTCAGAATCGAATAGTCGTTGCCGCGGCGCAATTCGAGGGTGACTTCGCCGGTAATGGCTTTGGCGACCCAGCGTTGGGCGGTTTCGCGCAACATGAGCGCTTGACTGTCGAACCAGCGGCCTTGGTACAGCAGGCGGCCGAGACGCAGGCCGTTGATGCGGTATTGTTCGATGGTGTCTTCGTTGTGGATGCCGGTTACCAAGCGTTCGTAGGCGATGTGGAACAACGCCATGCCCGGGGCTTCGTAGATGCCGCGCGATTTGGCTTCGATGATGCGGTTTTCGATTTGGTCGCTCATGCCCAAACCGTGGCGGCCACCGATGCGGTTGGCTTCGAGGAAGAGTTCGACGGGGTCGGCGTATTCTTTGCCGTTCAATGCAACAGGCACGCCTTCTTCAAAGCGCACGCTGACTTCTTCGGGTTTGACTTCGACGTTTTCGTCCCAGAAGGCAACGCCCATGATGGGTTTGACGATTTTGATGCCGCTGTTGAGGAATTCCAAATCTTTGGCTTCATGCGTTGCGCCGAGCATATTGGAATCGGTGGAATAGGCTTTCTCAACCGACATTTTGTAGTTGAAGCCGTTGGCAATCAGAAATTCGCTCATTTCGTGGCGGCCACCGAGTTCGTCGATAAATTGTTGGTCAAGCCAAGGTTTGTAGATTTTCAGCGCGGGATTGGTCAAGAGGCCGTAGCGGTGAAAAGCGCTCGATGTCGTTGCGCTTTGCAGGTGCTGCCGTCGCCCCAGATGTTGACGTCGTCTTCCTTCATGGCGGAAACGAGCATGGTGCCGGTAACGGCGCGGCCCAGAGGCGTGGTGTTGAAATAGGCGATGCCGCCGGTGGAAACGTGGAACGCGCCGCATTGGATGGCGGCGATGCCCTCGTGTGCCAACTGCGCGCGGCAGTCGATTAAGCGGGCGTTTTCCGCACCGTATTCCATCGCTTTTTGGGGAATGGCGTTGTAGTCGTCTTCGTCGGGCTGACCGAGATTGGCGGTGTAGGCATAAGGCAGCGCGCCTTTGAGTTTCATCCACAACAGCGCGGCGGAGGTATCGAGGCCGCCGGAGAAGGCGATGCCGACTTTTTGACCGATGGGGAGGTGTTGCAGGGATAGTATTGTTTTGGCTCATGAGGGAATCCTTTGGACTAAAAATAAATGGGCGCAACCGCCCCTTTTCGTAAAATTAGGTTTATTATCTAATAAATATTGCCGACAATCCAGCCGAGTAAACCAAATAGGTCGTCTGAAAACGGATTTCGGTTTTCAGACGACCTATGTCAATCTTGATTTAAAAAACAGCATTTTGCATACAGCTCCGACAAGGTCGCCGAGCCGATATCGCCGAAATCCTGCAAGCCTGTGCATTCGGCAATCCGATGGCGGATGTAGTTTTCACGGACTCCGGGGGTAAAGCCGGCAGACGAGTAAACGACTGTACTGCGGTATATACCGTCAGCGGCGTATCGTACGGCTGTCTTGGGGACGAGCGCAATCCGGTAGATATTAATGATTCTGCTTCGTTTCGTATCAGTAAATACCGCTACGCCGCAAAAATCCTCTAAAGGCAATGTTTGCATGCCTTCGCGGCTGATTTTGCAAATCCCTTCTTCTGAAAATACGATTTCGCGGCTGCGTTTATAAAAAGTCACGCCACAGCGACCATGCGAGCAAAAGGCAAGAGCGTTAAGCCCAGTGCAATGCGCCGTTCCATCAGATATCAAACCCAAAGCCGAAGACGGAAAAAGAAGACACTTTCCAAAGCGGTCAAGCCAGTTTTCGGTTGTTTCAAACGATATTCGTGCATGGTTTTCCTTTTGTTTAACCCTTTAGGCGCGTCCGGACATTTTCAGACGACCTCCGAGAAGAAAGATTATGAAAGACCAACAGCATTTGTTCAACCTCATCATCATCGGCGACGAAATCCTGCACGGCAGCCGCCAAGACAAGCATTTCGCCTTTTTCAAATCCCTGCTGGAATCGCGCGGACTGAAGCTCAATCAGGTGCAATACCTGCCCGACGAACCCGATTTGCTGATCAAACAACTGCGCCGCAGCTTTTCAGACGGCCTGCCGACTTTCGTTACCGGCGGCATCGGTTCTACGCCCGACGACCACACCCGCCAAGCTGCTGCCGCCGCTGGATTTGCCCGTCGTCCGCCATCCCGAAGCCGCCAAGTTCATTGAAGGCGTTACCCTTAAACGCGGCGAACCTCTTGACGCCCCCGAACACGCCCAACGCCTGAAAATGGCGGATTTTCCCGCAGGCGCGGAACTTGTGCCCAACCCGTTCAACAACATCGCCGGATTTTCCATCCGCGAACATTATTTCTTCCCCGGCTTCCCCGTGATGGCGCACCCGATGGCGGAATGGGTTTTGGATACTGATTACGCCGACCGCTTCAACCAAACCGAACGCGGCAGCCGCAGCGTGTATGTGTTTGGTCAACCCGAATCGCGCGTCGCGCCGATTATGGAATACGTCGAACGCACCTACCCGGGCGTGCGCTCTTACAGCCTGCCCAGCGTCGGTTGGCAAAGTGCGGACGGAACGGCGGTCAAACCGCATATCGAGTTCGGCATCAAGGCGGAAGGCGAGGCGTGCCGCGATTTGGACAAAGCATGGGACGAGTATTGCAGCGTTTGAAAGATGTGGGCGCGGAGTTGAAAGATACGCCTGCCTAAAAGCCGTTTTGTTCTTATTTTGACAAAAGGTCGTCTGAAAAACCTAAAACGGCTTTTCAGACGACCTCGATATCCTGATATCAACTTGCAGACTTTCCTATATTGACCGTTCCTCTTGCGCGGCTTGACACTCTTTTTAAGGCACTTTTTATCCCCTCGGAAATAATTTTTGATAGAAGTACGCTTTTTGACCGTTATCATTTGGATTAAAAATCTTATTTACTTTTTGCAATCGACTCGATTATATTACCGTTTAATGCAATTTATTACATAACTAACATATATACTGTATAAATATGCATTATTCGTCTATCAAAAATTCCGACTCGATTGATAACACTCTTTATTACTTTAGATGCAATATATGACGGAATTTGACTTTATCAGACAATATTTGCAAAAACAGAAAAGCAACGGTTTGATTTTGGGGAATCGGTGACGACGCTGCGATTATCCGCCCAAAGTCAGCGGATTTGATTTATGTTTTTAGCGCGGACATGCTGTTAAAAAGACAGACATCTGACACCGCTCCGGAAGATTTGGCATGGAAAAATGCTGGCTGTCAATATATCCGATATAGGCCGCGATGGGCGCAACCGAAATGGGTGGTATCTGAGTGCCGGATTACCCGAGTGGACGAAAATTGGCTGAAACGTTTTGTGACAGCTTTTTCAGTTTGGCGCAGCGCTTCGGCATTACCCTGATCGGCGGCGACACGACCAAAGGCGATTTGGTCTTCAACGTCACCATTATCGGCGAGCTTCCGCAAGGACAAGCCCTACGGCGCGATGCCGCGAAAGACGGCGACGATATTTGGGTATCGGGACACATCGGATCAGCAGCAGCCGCTTTAAACTGCCGCCTGACACACACACACTACCGCCCGATTTGTTCGACCGCTGCGCATGACAGGCTGCTCCGTCCGGAGCCTAGAGTGGGATTGGGACAGGCGCTTTTGCCCATTGCCCATGCCGCTCAAGATATTTCGGACGGGCTGGCACAAGACCTCGGTCACATTTTGACCGCGTCATCGGTCGGAGCGGAAATTTCGGCAAATGCGCTGCCGGTTTTAGAAGAATTGAAAAACGTCTTACCGCACGAAAGCTGGCTCTCCTGCGCACTGGCAGGCGGCGATGATTACGAACTGGTTTTCACCGCCCCCGAATGCCGGCGCAGCGAGATTCAGACAATAGCCGGACAATGCGGCGTAGCAGTAACGCCCATCGGGAAAATAAATAATACAGGTCGTCTGAAAACAATAGATCCAATGGCGGCGAATTAAAACTGACTTCATTAGGATTTGATCACTTTGGCTGAATTTAAACCTACTTTCGACTGGTTGAAGCAGCGCCCGTTATGCCTGTTGGCATTCGGATTCGGCAGCGGCCTCGCGCCCGTCGCACCCGGCATATTCGGAACGATGGCGGCGCTGCCGATAGCATTTCTCTTGGTTTTAATCGGTATCGACGGCTGGATTCTGGGCTTTTTGTGTGTCGCCCTGTTTATGTGGGGCATCCGCATTTGCAACCACACCGAAAAGGCGCTCGGCATCCAAGACTACGGCGGTATCGTTTGGGACGAAATGGTAGCGATGCTTCTGATTCTGGCTTTTGCGCCGTTTAAATGGAATTGGTGGCTGGCGGCATTTATTCTGTTCCGCCTGTTTGATTCCATCAAACCTTGGCCGATCAAATGGTTTGACCGGCATGTGCACGGCGGATTCGGCATCATGTTGGACGACATCATCGCCGCCATCATGACCTTGATAGTTTTAGGCATTGCCGCCTGGATTATCTGATTTTTTCAACACACTTATTCGAAAGCCATAAGACTTCAAACGCATCGATCGGTGCAAACAAAAAAACACTATTACGGGACAACAAAAATGAACGAAATCGAAATCAATGTTCAACCACGCTACGTTGCGGGTCAAAGCGATGTTTATCGCGACCGCTATGCCTTCAACTATGTGATTACCATCTGCAACCGCAGCAACGATGTCATCACGCTGCGCCAGCGTTTCTGGGAAATCACCGACGGACACGGAGCGACCGAGCCGGTAGGCCATTCCGGTCTGATTGAAGAACAACCGGTCCTCTATCCGGGCGAGGCGTATGAATACAACAGCGGCTCCCAACTCTGCACCCCTTTGGGGCAGCATCGAAGGCGCATACGAGTTTGAAGACAGCATCGGCGAACGCTTTATCGTCGGCGTGCCGAAGCTGGAATTCAAAGCAGGCTTCACCCTGCAATAAACACCGAGCAAAAACAATACAGATCGGGAAAACCAAAGGTCGTCTGAAAGATTAAGGGGCTTTCAGACGACCTTTTTTATAGTGGATTAATTTTAAACCAGTACGGCGTTGCCTCGCCTTAGCTCAAAGAGAACGATTCTCTAAGGTGCTGAAGCACCAAGTGAATCGGTTCCGTACTATCTGTACTGTCTGCGGCTTCGTCGCCTTGTCCTGATTTAAAGTTAATCCACTATACCAAAGCAATGCCGCGTCGAGTCTTATTGGAAACGCCCCCTCTTAACTTGCATCTGCCCTTTGCCCAACTGCGCCGCCAAGCCGTGATTGCGCAAAGCGTGAGTGAGCGCGATGGCAGGTCCGTCGGCGGCGTCCGATTGCGGCGTACCCGACAGCGACAGCATCTGCACCACCATATGCTGCACCTGCTGCTTTCGCCGCCTTGCCGCTTCCCCGACCACCGCCTGCTTGACCTGCAAAGCCGTATATTCAAACACAGGCAAGTTTTCCATCACCAACACCGCCAATGCCGCCCCGCGCGCCTGTCCCAGCATCAGCGTAGCCGCCAGATTCACGTTGACAAACACCTGCTCCACCGCCGCCTGATGCGGGCGGTATTGCTGCACAATCTCCCTGATATGCCGCGCGATCACGGCGATACGCTCCGCCAACGGCGCATTCGGCGGCGTTTTGATACAGCCTGAAGCCACATAAAAATGTTCCCTGCCGCATACGTCGATGATGCTCGAAACCGGTCACCCGACTGCCGGGGTCTATCCCCAAAATGCGGACGCTTTTTTGCACAGTCATCTCAGTTTCTTATTCCCATATCATCAATCAACCTCCCGTCTTCTCCAGCGTAAAGGTCGTCTGAAAAGCCGATTTTCAGGCTTTCAGACGACCTCTCGCCTTCTTTTTACGCCTTATTTTAAAACATATTTTTAATAATGCCCATCACGCTGCGGAAAATGGCGTTGGTCACTGGCGGTTGATTTGGCTGCCGATGGCGTCGGCGACATTGTAGCCCAAGCCCTGTCCTGACTTTTTACGTCCGCCACTCAAGCCGCCGAGCAGTCCGCCGAGTATGCCGGGGTCGGCATTGGCGGCTTCTTTTTCAGCGGCTTTCTGCGCTTTTTCCTGCTCTTTTGCCGCCGCTGCCGCCTCTTTCTCCGCCGCAGCCTGACTGTCCGCTTCGGCTAAGGCTTCAAAAGCGGAATAATTGTCCACGCAGTCTTTATAGGTCGGATACAAACTCGTCGTTTTGGGAACAAGCGGTTGCGCCTTCGGCGGCAAGCGGGGTTAAGCGAAGATTGCGGCAGGACGAGCGCACGTTCTACCGGCTCGGGCATACCTTTTTCATCGAGGAAGGAAACGAGCGCTTCGCCGACGCCCAGTTCGGCAATCGCTTCGGCAACTTTGATATTCGGGTTGCTGCGGAAGGTTTCGGCAGCGGCTTTAACCGCTTTCTGGTCGCGCGGCGTGAAGGCGCGCAGGGCGTGTTGCACGCGGTTGCCGAGCTGTCCGAGAATGGTGTCGGGCAAATCGAGCGGGTTTTGGGTCACGAAATACACGCCCACGCCTTTTGAACGGATCAGGCGCACGACTTGCTCGACCTGCTCCACCAGCGCATTGGCGGCGTTGTCGAACATCAAAATGCGCTTCGTCAAAGAACATCACGAATTTCGGTTTGTCCAAATCGCCGACTTCGGCAGGGTTTCAAACAACTCGCCAACATCCACAGCAAAAACGCGCTGTACATACGCGGCGAGCGCATCAGTTTTTCCGAATTGAGGACATTGATGACGCCTTTGCCGTTGTCGGTCTGCATCCAATCTTGCAGGTTGAGCGACGGCTCGCCGAAGAATTTTTCCGCACCTTCGTTCTCCAGCGTCAAAAGCTGACGCTGAATCGCGCCGATACTGGCGGCGGAGACGTTGCCGTATTGCGTGCGGTATTCCGAAGCGTGGTCGGAAACGTGTTTTAGCATACTGCGCAAGTCTTTCAAATCCAGAATGCTGCCAGCCTTTGTCGTCGGCGACTTTGAACACGAGGTTCAACAGGCCTTCCCGCGTATCGTTCAAATTCATCAACCGCGCCAGCAGCAGCGGACCCATTTCCGAAACGGTTACGCGCACCGGAATGCCGGTTTCGCCGTAAACATCCCAAAAGCGCACGGGGAAACTTTGCAGCCATTGCTCGCCCAAGCCAAACTCGGCAATGCGTTCGCCCACTTTGCCGCTGGCAGCACCCTCCTGCGCGATGCCCGACAAATCGCCTTGACGTCAACCAAAAATACGGGAACGCCCTCGCTGCTGAAGGCTTCCGCCATACGGCGCAGGGTCACGGTTTTACCCGTACCGGTCGCACCGGCAATCAAGCCGTGGCGGTTCGCCATTTGTGCCTTGGATTTCAAGTGTCTTATCGCCCGCGCGCGCGATGGGAATGTCGTCATGAAGGTTTTCCTTTGATTGGATGGTTTATATCGGTATAGAAACGGCGCACCTGAATATCGGCGCAAACCGTCTGTCAAACTGACGCCATTCTACCGTTTTGCAGGGGATGGCTTTCAACCCGCAGCAAACCGACGCCCCAACCACCGCGGGCGAAGCCCACGCTACACTAACGCTACTTCGCCCGCCCATTGCCATACATCAAAAGGTCGTCTGAAAAAAGCCGTTTCCCGAGTTTCAGACGACCCCACCGCCGAGAAAAGCGTATACTTTCCTTATCGCAACCAAGGAGCCGAATCATGAAAATCCCTACCTGTCCTGACCGCCGCGCTGCTCTTGTGTTCCTGCGCCGCCGACCGTGAAACCGAAGCCCTGAAAAACAGCCTGTCCGAAGCGCAAACCGCCGTGCTCTTTCCCGCCGAAAAACACCAAGCGGCTGGAAGACACCTATTCCGACATCTACTTCCACCTCGACAGCCTGACCGTCAAAGCTTCCAAAAACGCATCGCTCGTGGAGACACTGTTTACGCCTACATCGGCAGACCGAGTTGCGGCGACTGCAACGCCTTCGAACCCATGTTCAAACGCTACATCGCCAGCCGCAACCTGAACGGCAAAATCTACTTCGTCAACGTCCACCGCCTGCACCAAGACAAAGAAGCATGGACCGCGTTCCGCCAACAATACAAACTCGGCGGCACGCCCGTCTTGGCGAAATACAGTAAAGGCAAACAAGTCAACAAACTCGATTTGGAGAAAACGGCGGCAAAAATCAGCGCCGAAGACTTGAGAAATGGCTGACGCAAACGGCTTGCGGTAAACAGCCTGTTTGGGATTGCACCGTTTGAGGGTTAGAGATTTTGCGGAAGGATGAAGAGAGGTCGTCTGAAAATGGAATTTTTGGTTTCAGACGACCTCGTTTATTCAATCAACGCAGGCTTGGGGTAACTCAAGTAGCGTGGGCTTTGCCCACGAAATGAATACAAACACAGCTATCCTTCGAATTGACATACGTTAAGTTTCGTGGGCAAAGCCCACGCTACTTGTTGTGCAGCAACGTCAACTCTGTCCCTTCCCCCATCTGGCGGGGGAAGGTTAGGATGGGGAGTGGCTTCGCTGCTTTGGGGAAAAATCAAATTGGTACAGCCTATAGAGCCACCCTCTCCCTCAACCCTCTCCCGCCGGACGGGAGAGGGGCAGGCTGCAAGTCGCGGTATAAATTTCTGCCCAACTATCGTCATTCCCGCGCAGGCGGAATCCACTTTGAATCTCGGCAACTGTTTTCAAACATCTGTTTCTTAGGATTTCCGATGGATTCCCTCGCCGTAGCCTGTCCTCGCGTAGGCGGGGCGAGGAATGATGGCGGCAGTGTTTGGCATGGTCTTATTATGAGAAAAGGTCGTCTGAAAACGGATTTCAGACGACCTTCGAGGATAAATCACGATGGAAGTCAGGTTTTACTTTCCTAAGGGAGAGGCATTATTTGTTGTGTTCCAGTGTTATCAAAAATCAGCATCCCAGTTTCATCACAAAAATTTTTTTGCATTGCTTTCGTTTGCTGAACCTTCGTCAATACTGCCCATTCAGGATCATTCGTTTTTCTCCAATCAGGATAAATATTTTTCAAAAATCATATATCGTAATGATAGCTGAAAATAACTCCTCATTATCTTTTAATTGTTTCCATTTAAAGTCACATGCTTTTAAATCAGCATATGAGAAATTGGCATATTGTGCGTTAGCATTATTCAATTTAGCATTCTGTAAATTAGCTTTTTGGAAGCTAGTACCTCTCATCTTTGTGAATCGTAAATCAGCATGTTGTAAGTTAGCATAACTCAAATTAGCAAGTTGTAAATCAGCATGTGCCAAATAAGTTTTTGCTAAATTAGCAGATGTCAAATTAACATTTTGTAAATCGGCTGCTCCTAAATAAGCACCTTGTAAATTAACTTCTAACAAGTAGGCATTACATAACTTGGCTCTGCTCAAGTCAGCATTTTTTAACTCTGCCTCTCGCAAATAGGCATCTTGTAACTTAGCTTCCCACAAGTTGGCATCATCCAACTTAGCTTTCCACAAGTTGGCGCCATCCAAATTAACTTGTATGAGCCGACATCCTTGAAGCTCTGCTTTTTCTAATACAATTTTCCGAAAAATCTGCTCCACTCAAATCTAATTCTGATAAACCTAGCAATTTCACTTACCCCACTTTAAATGAAAATTCATCCCAGCAAAACAAATATTGGGCAGCATTTCAGGAAAATCCCGCAAATTGGGCTTCTTGTTTTCCCAATTTAAACTCAATAACACTTGCGTTAAAGCCACGCCCATCGGGCTTTTTGCTTTTTGTGCCAGTTCATCAAAAATTTTCTTTCTCTCTTCATCAGATAAATGAGCCTCATCCAGCTTCTTCAAACTATCCTGCTGCATCGCCTGCCAAGCAGATTTTAATAGGTTGAATGCGGGACGACGAAAACTTTCACCATAATCACCTCGGAAAAACGGCAGCAGATTGTAGATGGCGGAAATCTGCAAAGCGACGGCGCCGTCACGTTTACTGAATGTATCGAAATCGGCGGTTTTAGGTTGCTTACTATATTCTTCGGTCTCCTCTGTAGTATATTCAATGGGCAGAATTGATTGTTTGACGATCTCAGCATCGTTTTTTAAATTACACTTGTTTGTAGTTTTACTGACGGTTTTTATTTCAGGCAAATGTGCGCCGCTGACCCATTCGGACAGTTTTTGAAATTCTTTCAGATTAATGTCTTTGCGCTGGTTCTCGATTTGCTGCCTGTTGTTTTCATCGCGGAAATGCCAGATGACGAAAGCGACAGGGGCGGAAACAATCAGAATGATGAAGTTCCAATAGCCGACGGAATTGCTATTGCTGTTTTTGATAGCGACAAGATAAGCAAGCACAAAATGATTACTGACATGGCTCCTGCACACAAAACTTTACCGCATTGCTCTGCCCATCCAGCCAAGTCTTCCTTTTACTGATTGTTTCCGTGATTTTCTTCCAGATATTACATTTCGCCATTTCTTCGTTCCCTTTATTGAATTTCTAGCCGTATCGCGCTCGGCGGCAGCACGGATTTTATAGTATTGCGTGGAGGCAAAAAGGAAAAGGTCGTCTGAAACCAAGTTTTCGGTTTCAGGCGACCTTTTGTCGCAGCAGCAACCTTGTTCCTTCCCCCGTCCGGCGGGGGAAGGTTAGGATGGGGGTGGCTTCGTGGCTTGAGGCGAAATCAAATTCGTGCAGCCCATAGAGCCACCCTCTCCCCAACCCTCTCCCGCCAGACGGGAGAGGGGCAGGCTGCACGTCGTGGCATAGATTTCTGTCCACCCGCCAATTTCAGACGACCTCTTGCCGTATCAGCAACCTTGTTCCTTCCCCCGTCTGGCGGGGGAAGGTTAGGGATGGGGGTGGCTTTGCGGCTTGAGGGCGAAATCAAATTCGTGCAGTCCGTAAAGCCACCCTCTCCCAGTCCTCTCCCGCCAGACGGGAGAGGGGGCAGGCTGCATGTAGCGGCATAGATTTCTATTTCAGACGACCTCTTGCCGTGTCAGCAACCTTGTCCCTCCCCCGTCCGGCGGGGAAGGTTAGGATGGGGGTGGCTTTGCGGCTTGAGGAAAATCAAATTGTGCAGCCCTGTAGAGCCACCTTCTCCCAACCCTCTCCCGCCGGACGGGAGAGGGGCAGGCTGCATGTCGCGCCGTAGATTTCTGTCCGGCTATCGTCATTCCCGCGCAAGCGGGAATCTACTTTTCGAATCTCGGCAACTGTTTTCAAACATCTGTTTCTTAGGATTTCCAATGGATTCCCGCCTGCGCGGGAATGACGGCGGTGGGGTGTTTGGCGTGGTTTATTCATAAGAAAAGGTCGTCTGAAAACCTTGAAATCAGGTTTGAACTGCACCCCAAAAGTTGGACATCCCCTCCAACTCACAAGGTGCAGTTTTTATGAGCAAACTATACATTACACTTCAAATACCAAGCCGTACTCCACTACCTGCACATGCGCAGCCAGCAGCGTACCGCAGACCACTACGGCATCTCCCGAACCCACCTGCGACGATGGATACGCGCTCTATCAAGAAGGCGGCATCGGCGCACTCGAACATCCACAATCCAAAAACCATGACCGAACACCGCAAAAACCCTTCATCGCCGACAAACCTGACCACGAAAAACACAGGCAGAGCTTATCGAAGAGTTGTGCTATATGCGCGCAGAGGTCGCCCTACCTAAAGGAGTTAAAAGCCCTCAGCCAAAAAGCTGACCGAAAAGGACAAAGCCAAACCGTCCAAACACTGAGGGCGCAACACCCGCTCAAATACCTGCTGCATATCGCAAACCTGCCCAAAAGCAGCTTTTACTACCACCACCAAGACCGATCTGACCCTCGACGAAGCCGACAAAGCCCTCCTCGTCGAAACCTACCGGCGGCATAAAAGGACGCTACGGACAAAGGCGCATTGCCGCAGCATTGGGTTGAAACCACAAAAAGTGGCGCGATTGATGAAGCAGTTGGAACTGAAAGCCCCTCGCACGGGCGAAAAAGCCTCACCGCCATCCCGCTATGGGCGAAATATCGGAAAACCTCCTCAAACGCCTATTCAAAGCTGAAAAGCCCAACGAAAAATGGCTGACCGACGTTACCGAACTCAAAGGGAAGGACGGCAACTGTACCTCTCGCCAATCTTGGACTTGTTCAACCGCGAAATCGTCGCCTACGCCATGAGCCGCAATGCCAACAGCGAAATGGTGAAGGAAATGCTCGAAAAAGCCGCCCCCGTCTGACTGCTAAAGGAACGATGCTTCATTCGGACCAAGGTGTGCTGTACCGTACGGCGGGGTATAGGGAATTGTTTTGCGGAGCATTCCATGGTTCAAAGTCATGTCGCGAAAGGCGAACTGTTGGGACAATGCGCCGATGGAAAGCTTCTTTGCGGTGTTAAAGACGGAGTGTTTCTATAACGCAGGTGAATTGACGGTAGATGAATTGATGAAGCAGATAGATGACTATATGGATTACTACAACCGGGAGCGTTGCAGTTTGAAATTGAAAAAGCTGAGTCCTGTCGCATACAGAACCCAGCTTGCACAGAGCGCCTGAATAGGCTTTTATGAGTGTCCAAGATTTGGGGGCCAGTTCAGTTTTCAGACGACCTTTGTCTTGGCTTCAGATGTTATTTCTTCAATTCCGCCAAAATCTCGTCAACGGTTTTCTTCGCGTCGCCGAAGCACATCACGCTGTTTTCGTTGAAGAACAGCGGGTTTTGTACGCCTGCGTAGCCGGTGTTCATTGAGCGTTTGAAGACGACGACTTCTTTTGCCTTCCACACTTCCAACACGGGCATGCCGGCAATCGGGCTGTTCGGGTCGGTTTGGGCGGCGGGGTTGACGGTGTCGTTCGCGCCGATAACCAGCACTACGTCGGTTTCGGGGAAGTCGTCGTTGATTTCGTCCATTTCAAAAACGATGTCGTAGGGGACTTTAGCTTCGGCAAGCAATACATTCATATGACCGGGCAGACGGCCGGCGACGGGGTGGATGCCGAAGCGTACTTCGGTGCCGTTTTTACGCAAAAGCTCGGTGATTTCGGCAACGGGGTATTGTGCCTGCGCCACTGCCATGCCGTAGCCCGGGGTGATGATGACGCTGCTGGCGTTGCGCAGCATTTCGGCGACTTCGGCGGGTTTGACTTCGCGGTATTCGCCGACTTCTTGGCTGCCTGAGGCTGCGGCGGAGCCGTCGGTACCGAGAGCCGCCTGCAATGACGGAGATGAAGGAGCGGTTCATGCGCTTTACACATGATGTAGGGACAGAATCGCGCCGCTGGAGCCGACCAGCGCGCCGGTAACGATGAGCAGGTCGTTGGAGAGCATGAAAAGCCTGCCGCTGCGGCCGCCCAGCCGGAGTAGGAGTTCAGCATGGACACGACCACGGGCATATCCGCGCCGCCGATGGAGGCGACCAGTGCCAGCCGAATGCGAGGGCGATCAGGGTCATCAGGATCAGGATGAAGCCGCTGCCGTCAACGGATACGAACACCAGCATCAGGATAAAGGATAAAAACCAATGCGGCGAGGTTGAGCTTGTGTTTGGCGGGCAGTTGCAGCGGCGCGCTGCTGATTTTTGCCGTTGAGCTTGCCGAACGCGACCAGCGAGCCGGTAAAGGTTACGGCGCCGATGAAAGATGCCCAAATAAACTTCGACCAGATGGATGGTGTGCATATCGTGCGAAACGTTGCCCGGCTCGATATAGCTGTTGAAGCCGACCAAAACGGCCGCTGCCGACGAAGCTGTGCAAGAGCGCAATCAGCTCGGGCATTTCGGTCATTTCTACTTTTTGGCTTTTGTAGATGCCGATGGCGCCGCCGATGAGCATGGCGCGATGATGATCCAGCCTAGCCCGTGGGTGTTTTCGGAAAACACGGTAACGAACAAGGCGATCGCCATCCCGGCTACGCCGGAATAATAGCCCTGCTTGGCGGTTTCCTGCTTGGACAGCCCCGCCAGCGAGAAGATGAACAGTATCGCGGCTACGATGTACGCCGCTGTAACGAGTCCTGAAGACATGGTGATTCTCCAATTATTTGTGAAAGTAATCAGAGTGTTTTTATCGGGTCGTCTGAAAACTGAATTTCGGGTTTTCAGACGACCCTGATGCTAATGTTTTCAAAGACGACTATGACAAACTCCGCACCAGATTGCCGCTTTTGCTGACCGCCCAATCGCGGCTTCGCTGTTCCCGAATGCAGCGCAACGGCAGGTTTTCCGACAGGGCGCGGATGTCGGCGGCATCGTAGGGCGCGAAGCCGTGCGCGACAAACGGCAGTTTCGCCATAAAGTCTTTTTCGCAGAAATTCAGACATAGCCGCCCGCTGGATTTCAGCACGCGGCCCAGTTCCGAAAAGCGCGCTGGTGCGTCGTCCCAAAAATAGACGGTATTGACGGAAACGATTTTTGTCGAAGCTTTCATCGGCAAAGGCAGCGCGCCGCCGTCGCTGCAGCCGGTAATCCGCCAGCCCCTGCTTCGAGAAACGGGGCATTGAATGCCTGCGCCTGTGCGTGCATCAACGGGGAAATTTCAAACCTGTGTAATGCAGGTTTTCTGCCTGCGACAAAATGCCAGCCGAGCAGCCCGCCGTTACCACAACCCGTTTCTGGATGCGGTCTCCGTTTTGATAGTTGCACCGCTTCAAACGAAACCGAGAATCTGTGTCAGGTTGCGTAGGTTCATCATCTGCCCGAACGCTGCTCCCGCTCGTCATGCGGACAGCGCAGTGAGCGGCGGTTTGTTCGGGGACAGGTTCATAGGGTTCTCCGACTATCGGGATGATTGATTCAACGTCGTCTTGAAAATCTGAACCTGGCTTTCGGACGACCTCTGTATCGGGTTTCCTATTCGCCGCCGAATTGTGCCAAAAATTCTTCTTCGGTCAGCTTGGGCGTGTCGTTTGCCAGTTCGTAATACGGGGCTTTGGCGTCGATGAAAATCTGCTCTTCCAATTTGAAATCGGCGTTGTCGGCAAAACAGTCCGGCGAAGACGAAATAGCTGTCGTTCGGCAGGAAATGGTAGAACAGGTGTGTACCGCAGTTTTTGCAGAACGCGCGTTCCGCCCATTCGGACGAATGGTAGCGGGCGATGTTTTCACCGCCGTCGATTTTCGGCGGTTTGGCGGCAATCAGCGAAAACGTCGCGCCGCTGCCCCAAATGCGGCACATTGAGCAATGGCAGGCATGGACGTGTTTGTCGTGTTCCACTTCTAAAAGATACGTCGCCGCACAGGCATTTTGCTTTCATGGTCGAACTCCTTATATTTGAAAGCTGACTTCTAGTTCGTCTGAAACGGTGTTGTCAAAACTTGCGTCGCTCGTTTTCACGACCCCGCTGTCAGACAGCGGCTACAAACAGCCCGATGGTGCAGACAAATCCGCCCGTCCACATTGCCGAACGCAGGCTCGGTTTGTCTTTCAGATAACTGAAAATATAAGCAATGCGAAAGGCGATGAACGATATGGACAAAAGGTTGATGGTCGCTTGCGCGGCGTTGCCTGTGGCGTGTGCCACCAAAACGGCGGCGGCAAACGGGGCGAACACTTCAAAACCGTTTTGCTGCGCGGCATTGGCACGCGCCGACAAGCCTTGCGTGCGGGCGAGGAAATCGCGCGATTTCGGGTTGTCCGACGGCTGAAAACCACCCTGCGCTTTGGCGATGAAGGAACAAAACAGTGGCAGCAGCGATGCGATCAGGATGCACCAATAGGCTAAAGTCATGGTTTACCCTTTTCCTAAACATATTCAACATCCGACGCGTTACGAAGAAGCCGCCGAAGATGTTGATGCTGGCAATCAGGATGGCGATGAAGGCAAGCAGGGTAACGAAGCCGTTGCCTTGGCTGATTTGCAGCAGCGCGCCGACGACGATGATGCCGGAAATGGCGTTGGTCACGGACATCAGCGGGGTATGCAGCGAGTGGCTGACGTTCCAGACGACGTAGTAGCCGATGACGCAGGCGAGGACGAACACGATGAAGTGGTTCAAGAATGCTGCGGGTGCAACCGCGCCGACCCACAGTACCAACACGGCGGCGATGACGGCGGGCGCAAGTTTTTCCACAGGGGAACGGGTTTCGGCTCCGGTTTGGCGGCAGGCGCGGCTTTTTCAGACGACGTTTTGCTGCGGCTGGGCGGAAACTTGAATCGGCGGAGGCGGGAAGGTGATTTCGCCGTCGCGGGTAACGGTCATGTTGCGGATAATCACGTCTTCAAAGTCCAGCGTGATTTCGCCGTCTTTGTTCGGGCTTAACAGCTTGGTCAGGTTGACCAAATTGGTGGCGTAAAGCTGGGAAGACTGTCCGGCAAGGCGGTTTGCCGTGTCGGTGTAGCCGATGATTTTCACGCCGTTGTCGGTTACGAACACTCGCCCGGTTTGGTGAGTTCGCAGTTGCCGCCCGTCGCCGCCGCCAAATCGACGATGACGGAGCCGGATTTCATGCTTTCCACCATTTCTTTTGGTAATCAGCTTGGGCGCAGGTTTGCCTGGAATGGCGGCGGTGGTGATGATGATGTCCACTTCTTTCGCCTGTTCGGCAAAGAGCTTCATCTCGGCGGCAATAAATTCGTCGCTCATCACTTTGGCGTAGCCGTCGCCGCTGCCGCCCTGATTCTTGCGGGAAGTCGAGTTTCGGAACTTACCGCCCATCGATTCGATTTGTTCCGCCACTTCCAAGCGGGTATCAAACGCGCGCACCACTGCGCCGAGCGAATTTGCCGTACCAATCGCCGCCAAACCCGCCACACCTGCACCAATCACCAAAACCTGCGCGGGCGGCACTTTGCCGGCGGCAGTGATTTGACCGGTAAAGAAACGGCCGAAGGCGTTGGCGGCTTCAATCACGGCGCGGTAGCCGCTGATGTTTGCCATCGAAGACAAAGCGTCCAAAGCCTGCGCGCGCGAAATACGGGGCACCATGTCCATCGCCAGCGCGTTGACTTTCTTGGCGCGCAGGCTTCGACCAAAGCCTCGTTTTGGCGCGGCCACAGGAAGCTGACGATGGTTTGCCCTTCTTTGAGCAGCGGCAGCTCGCCTTCGGACGGCGCGTTGACCTTATAAATCAAAGGGCAGGCCCAAACCGTCGCTTTGTCGGCAACGGTCGCGCCTGCTGTTTGGTAAGCGGCATCGTCCAAACTTGCCGCCAAACCTGCGCCGCTTTCGACAACGGTTTCAAAGCCCAATTTGCTCAACAGGGCAACGGTGGCAGGCGTACAGGCGACGCGGGTTTCGCCGGATAATGACTCGCGTGGGATACCGATTTTCATCTCTGAATCCTTTTTTAGGTTGTCTGTATATAAATGTTAATATATTCCATATAATCCTTTATAGCGAATTTTCAGTGGACTGGCAATAGGCAAGCCGACAATCCCGGCATTTCCTTCCTGTATTGCCTTACACATACTGCCGTCTGCGTTTGAAATCATTTCCGAAAATACGGCTTGGGTGCCGTAACATTTTTCACTGTTTCACTATATAATCCGCATTTTTTGAGCCACCGCCATGCCGCACTCGTCCTCCAATTTCCCTCCGCCGAAGCCCTGCCTTCCGCCCTCCTCACCCGCCTGCCCAAGCCTGATTACACCGATGAAAAGCGTATGCGTTTTATCGTTGAAGAGGGTTTTTCTTTAAGCGGGGCAGACGCGGCGTTGCTGGACAGCCGTCAAATCGACCACGCCGTGTTGCCCGATAGGGCGTTCGGCGAACTCGGGCTGATTGTCAGCGATATGGATTCGACGCTGATTACCATTGAATGCGTCGATGAAATTGCGGCGGGCGTCGGTTTTGAAAAGACCGCGTGGCGAAATTACCGAACGCTCGATGCGCGGCGAATTGGATTTCGAGCAGTCTTTGCGCAGCCGCGTCGCCCTGCTGGCGGGATTGGACGAGCGGGTTTTGGCGGAGGTTTATGAAAACGTTTTTGCAGCTCTCGCCCGGCGCGGAATTTTTGCTGGACGAATGCAAAGGCGCACGGCGTGAAATTCATGCTGGTGTCGGGCGGATTCACGTTTTTCACCGAAAGGCTGCAACAACGCCTCGGCTTCGAATACCAACACGCCAATGTTTTGGAAATTGAAAACGGCAAGCTGACAGGTCGTCTGAAAGGCAGAATCATCGACGCGCAGGCAAAGGCGGATTTATTGCGCGAATACCGCGACCGCCTCGGATTGCAGCCGCATCAGGTGTTGGCGATGGGCGACGGTGCGAACGATATTCCTATGCTCAAAAGAAGCCGGCGTAGGCGTGGCTTTACCGCGCCAAACCGAAAGCGCAGGCAGTCGCCGATGCCTGCATCAACTTCGGCGGGCTGGAACGCGTCAGGGGGTGGTTTAAATAAACCGCCTGTATCGTTTGTCAGGAGTTTCCCAGTAAAGCAAAGGTCGTCTGAAAAATTTTCAGACGACCTTTTTACTGTTTGAAATATCGTAATGACTGCAAACGGAATGCCAAAGGACACGCCGTCTCAACATGCCAAAATGGGTTTGCATCCTGCTCCTGAACACAGCCCTCTTTATCCCCGTAACAGCCTTATCCTTCTTCCTGCTAGATGGAAAAACAAGTAATTAATCAACACAGTTATTACTATTAATCAAATAATTTAATTATGACTCGAAAAATATTGACTTAAATTAAATAAAAACCGTTTTTCTTACTCACAAACTGCCTGACATTCTTTTATAATACCAAAGTATTAATTAACTACTCCCAATGAACTAAACCAATAAAAGGAGCTCTAAGAATGAAACACCAGCTACTCCTTCTGCCGATTGCCTTAGCCGTATCCCAGGCTTGGGCGGACACAGACCCCGTTCCCGAAGAAACTGTTATCCTTTCCCCCGTTACCGTCACCGGCACACAACAACAAAAGCCAATAGCGTTACTTTCAACCCCAAAGCTGCTTTTGCAACCCCTCCCTGCCGGAGACGGTGCGGATCTTTTTACAATCCATGCCCAACATGAGCATCATCCGCAAAGGCGGAAGCTCGGGCGATCCATTGTTCCGCGGTTTGGGCGGTTCGCGCCTGTCGATTAACGCAGACGATCAGTTTATTTACGGCGGCTGCAGCATGCGCATGGATCCGCCGACTGCCTACATCCACCCGAATTCTTTTCGACAAAGTCGTCGTCACCAAGGCCCGCAAACCGTAACCCAAGGCATGGGTTTGGTCAGCGGCTCGGTACAATTCATCCGCAAAGACCCTGATTTCAGCGAAAAACCTTACAACATCAACGCCTCCCTGACCGCAGGCAGCAATGACCGCCGCGACGGTTCGCTTGAAGCCGAGTTCGGCGGCAAATACGGCTACGTCCGCAGCAATATTTCCCATAACGAAGCCAGCGACTACAAAGACGGCTCAGGCAAGACGTCCACTCCCATTTCAAACGCGACAGCCAATGCTGCAACTGGGCATCACCCCGACCGAAAACACCACCATCGCCGGCACATACGAACGCAGCAGGGCCAAGGTCGCCTACGCCGACCGCATGATGGACGGCAGCAAATTCGACCGCGACGCATGGAACGTCCGCTTTACCCAGCGCAACCTCACTCCTTGGTTCAGCGAACTCGAATTGCGCTACGGTGAAAGCGAAATCGACCACGTCATGGACACATACAGCCTGCGCACCATCCGCAATCCGGCAGGCAAACAGATTAAAAAATGCCAACAACCCCAAACGCAACACCGACACAGGTCGTCTGAAAGCCACTTTTCGATTGGGATAATCTCAACCTGCAAACCGGCGTAGATTATATGGACGACGTACACGTCGCCCGCATGGAACGCGGCGGCGACGGTTACCGCCACAAGCCCTATATGCCCAATCAAAGTTTCAAACAATGGGGCGTTTTCACCGAAGCCGCTTGGCAGCAAACCGACAAACAACGTTGGGTAGCAGGCTTGCGCCACGACCGTGTCAAAGCGCATTACGATTCCGCAGACGTAACCGATCCCGTTTTGAAACATCAGAAATTCAACTTGAATTCCGGTTTCTTACGTTGGGAACGTGATACGGATAACGGCTTGAAATACTACGCCGGATTCGGTATCGCCGAACGCTCGCCCGACTACTGGGAACGTCTGCGCGCCAAAAAGAAAAATCATCCATCCCGAACAAAAACCGCCAAATCGATGCGGGCATCATCTGAAACGTCCTAACCTCCATGCCTCCGTATCCGTATTCGGCAGCGATGTCAAAAACTTCATCATACTCGAACGCCAAGGCACGGATTTAGGGCGTACGCAACGTTAAAAGCCTCTCGTTTCGGCGGCGAAGCCGAAGTCAAATGGACGTTTGCACCCAATTGGGAAATCGGTAGCAGCCTCGCCTACACCCACGGCAAAAAACCGTACCGACGGCAAAACCTTGGCGCAAACCCCGCCGCTCGAGTGGAACAACACCCTCGCATTCGACAACGGCAAATTCAGCGCAGGCGCGTTATGGCGCGTCGTGGCCAAACAAAAACCGTTACAGCAAAGGTCAAGGCAATATCGTCGGTCAGGACATCGGCGCATCTTCCGGATTCGGCGTACTCTCGCTCAATGCCGGCTGGAAATTCAGCAAATACGCCACCTTGCAGGCCGGCATAGACAACGTGTTCAACAAAAACCTATGCCGAATTCGTCAGCAAAGGCGGCGACCCTTCAGCAGGCACGCAAACCTTGCGCGTCAACGAACCCGGCCGTACCGCTTGGTTGAGGCTGCAAGCGAAATTCTGATGTTGAGTTGAAAAAGTGAAAGGTCGTCTGAAAACCCGATTGTGAGTTTTCAGACGACCTTTTGATGATGGTTTTAAAGTGAAGCTGTTTTACAGGGAGACGATGGTTTTACGTTTCAAACCATAGGAAGCCGATTGGGGCTTGTACCGAGACTAGGGGTTGAACCCGAATACCTCGCTTTCGTGCAGCAAATTTATAAAAGGAACAAATCGAAAACCTTGTTCGTCAACCTCCAATATGGAGGCGTAATCATTTTTCCAATCTCCCAATACAATGCGGGTGAAGCCGTCTTCCTGATGGATATGTTCACGATGGGTGTGCCCGTGAATCAATAGTTGGGCATGATGCCGACGCACAATATCTGCGGTGAATTGCGGCTGAACGTCCATGATTTCCGCCGCTTTATATTGTTTGCCCTGCTTGCTGGTTCGGCGTATTTTACGGGCGATTTTTCAGACGCAGTGCAAGCGGCAGGCTGAGGAACAGACGTTGCAGCCATTTTTGGTGAACAACCTTTCTGAACTTCTGATAACGCGCATCATCGATACACAAAAAGTATCTCCGTGGCAAATCAAGGCGGAACGGCCGTATAAATCGACCACCGCATATTCGGGCAGCAACTTCATACCGGATTGCGCTGCAAATTGCTTTCCGATCAGAAAATCCCGATTGCCGTGTACGAAGAAACATTCCACCCCGCGCTGCACGACGGATTGAATCGCTTGTGCGACGGTTTGGGTCAATTCGGATTGCTCGTCGTCGCCTATCAAAAATCAAACAAATCCCCCAAAATATAAACCGAACGCGCCTTCGGTGCTTTTTCGCGCATAAAGCGCAAAAACAATGCGGTCAATTCGGGATGGGATTCGCTCAGGTGCAAATCGGAAATAAAGTAAATCGGCATGGCGGGCAACAGGTGTGAAATCCTTGCCATTATAGGTTTTCAGACGACCTTTGTATATCAACTGCCAACGTATGCGGCAGTAGCCTGCCCTTGCCGGAACTTTCGCTCAATTTCTCTTTTATCCAACATTCAGGCAGGCAATGATTTTGAAACCCGCCCCAATCAGCCGCATTGGACGATTTTTTGATAACTGTCTTCCTGATGCACATCGCTGACGGGAACGACGTAAAACAACTCATTGCTGCGGACAAAGCGGTTGACCAAATCCCTATCGATATCAAATACATGATGGCGCAAGCCGTTCAAGCCGCGGAATATCATGGTTTTCCAGTCCGCATACCCGTTGGTGTTGGGGCGGATATCGTTCATCGCGTCCAGCGCCAGCAGTTTGCGGTTCTGCTCTTCTTTGTTCAAAGGCAGGGAATACACGGAATGGAAATGGAACGGCTGACCGAACATCGGCGGCAAGGTCAACATCGAGCCGGACTTGCCGATCGGGAAATCGTCGCTCAAAAATGCAGCGTATGCAAAAACAGCGAGCCTTTCCGATAATCCAGTTGTTTCAACGCTTCAACCGCAGCGATCGTCGTATATTGATGGTCTTTGTGTGCGTCAATATTGGGCGACGGACTGACGATGATGTCGGGCTGGAAGGTTTCGATAATATAGGCCAGATTATTGACCAAAACCGCGCCAATTCGAACCGCCGTTCAAACCCTTGGATAAAGGCGAAGTATTGGCACGGCGGAACAGATTGACATCCGCCGTATCCAGTTTGGTCGACTTCACATCGGCATCGGGATTCTGCTTCATGACTTGCAATGTGCTGTCAAAATAGCCGAGCTGCAAAATGTTTTCAGACGACACCCCGCCAAAAGCGGCACGGTCAAGCTGTTCCAGCACGCATCCCTGCCCTTTTGCAGATACTGCGCCTGCATTTGCTCGGGATTGCGCGCATACAGATTGTTGTAATGGAAGCTGCCGCCCTCCCCTGCGGTAATCGTAACCACCAACGTATCGGCAGCATGTTTTTCATATAATCCGTAAGCCGCCAATTCCGCATCATCCGCATGGGGCGCAGGACCAGGATACCGCTCAAACACTCGCGCGGATAAACCGACAATTCGACTTCCTGATCAGGCAGGAACACGCGGTTGCCGCTTAGTAATTTTTCTGCTGCCGTCGAAGGTATCGGTCAAATTGAGGTAGCGCGCGCGCGTTGCCGCCATGTCGACATACGCCCGCCATTCCCCGCGGTTGGTTTTGACGCCGATCCAAGGCATCACCAATCTGCCCAGCCAACCTGGATTTCACGTTGATTCTGGCGATTACCGTATCATTCGCGCTGATGGTGTCGGGCAAGATCAGTTCGCCCTCACGCAAACTGACTGTCGCCGACTTGGGCAATTGACCGTATTCGTAATCGCGGCTGACATCGTAAGCAAACCGTTTTCTGCGAATTGATGCCACGATAAAGGCAGCAATTACAAGCAGGCAAAAGTATCATGCAAAATAATACTAACAATAACATCCCTGTGATAATTTCCCTTATCTTATTATTTAAAAATGCGCACGTCCTAACTTTCTAACAAACGGTCATTTTTCAAAACCAAACGTCATCTTAAATAGTAATTTACAATTTGAAATCATACAGTTTTCAATTGCATAATCCCTTTATTTATAAGCGGTCGGCGCCATCTGACCGTTAAATTTCGAGCAGCCTTCCCCATAAAATAGACACATGGGAAAAACTTGTTGCGACAAAGCAAAGGTCGTCTGAAAACCATCTAAGTTATCACGCCCATCCTGTTTCTCGCCATATTTGAAACAAAAATCGCGCGCCAAGCGTTCAGACGACCTTTTCAGCCCCTTGATACCAACAACCTGCTCAAAAACAAACCGACCGCTGTATCTCGCGGTCGGTTTGTTTCTATATAGTGGATTAACTTTAAACCAGTACGGCGTTGCCTCGCCTTGCCGTACTATCTGTACTGTCTGTGGCTTCGTCGCCTTGTCCTGATTTAAATTTAATCCACTATATAAAACGTCGTCTGAAACTGTTTTCAGACGACGTTTTGTCTTACCACATCAATATTGAAGGCTCCGGCGTCACCTGATAACCCTCCTTGCGCAACTTCTCAATCAAGCCTTGTTCAGACATCAGGTGCATGATGCCTACGGCAAAAACCGTCTTTTTAGCAGATATCTCTTTGATTTTCGGCAGCCAATTTTGATTGCGCTTAATCAGCAAATCGCTGCGTACCCAAGATAAAGCGGGAATAGTATCGGATACTTTTTGAGCAAATTCTTTCGAATTCAGTTTGCACCAAAGGTAACCTCGAACTTTCCTTTTCTCATAGGCATTGAAAAAGACGTTTGGTTTCCTGTTCGGCAAACTCTTCATTCGTTCTCAATGTCAACATTTTAATCATCAACTTTTCCGACTGACTGGCAAAAATTTGAGAAAAATCCATCACATCCTCTAAAGCAAGGCGTGTTTTACCGGACTCTTGTGCCGCTTTCGACAGCAAAATATCCACACCTGTCTGGTTGCTGTATTCAGGCGGATAAATACTTTAAAAGCAAACAGCAACACCGCCCAAGGATGCATGTGGTCGATGTACGGTGCCATCTGAGCTAACCCGGACTTTTCATAAAGTCCTGTTGCAACAGTTCAAAATTCTTATCGCCCAACTTGGATTTCAAAGAATCTTGACTATAAATTTTTTGCATAAACTCTTGATATTTCGCCATCTCTTCATCATTGAGCTGGGGCAGCATATCGGCCTCGGTAACCAACTGTTCGGCAGATGCCAGCAGATTCTTTGCATCTTTAGACAAGGTGGCATTGGGCTTACCGATATGGATGGTACCGACCAAATAAGAATCCGGCTGCCCAGCTTTACTGATTTTCCAAACATTACTGGTTAATTTAGGGTATCCCAATTCAATTCAGGACGGATAACAACAGAAGCCGCTTTTTCTTGCTTTGCTGCCGGTTTCTCCGAAACCTCCTGTTTACATGCAGACAACGGCACAATCGCCAAACATACAGCCAACAGAGACAATAATTTATTCATCTTTTCCTCTTCATCATCATGAAATGTGGCAACAGTATAGTGTATAGGGGTTAACTTTAAAATAGACCGGTATGTTAAATAAAAATACCCGATTTTATTACCAGATTTTTAAAACTATTTTTGCTCCTTAACTATCGAACTGCCCTAATAAACAAAATAGCTTCTTTGCACATCCCGAGTGACACCGACTATTGAGCCGACAATAAGGAAAAAGGTCGTCTGAAGCCACCCGACTGATGATACAATTTCGCCTGAATATCCACTTCGGAACACGGTCACGAGTCTCTACGCCATCGCCCACATCATCCACCCTCTATTGCGCCATCGCTTTTGTCGGCGGCGTATTTTTCGAAATGCTGGTTTTGTCCGTCATGCACACCGGCCGCGTCTCACGCGAATCGCGCCGCGAAGTCGAACGTGCCATGTCCTACCGCGCCGTCCGCGTTATGCCGCCCGTCGTCATTACGCTTTTCATCAGCGGTATCGTCATGGTATTCAACCGCTACCTGCCCTTTTTGAGCCAACCCTTCGCCACCTCATTCGGTACGCTCCTCACCCTCAAAAATCCTGTTGGCAGTCAGCGTCCTCGTCCATTTCGCCATCGCCGTCGTCAAAATGGCACGGCGCACCCTGACCGTCGGCTGGTCCAAATACATCCACGCCGTCGTGTTTTCCCATATGCTGTTCATCGTATTTTTGCCAAAGCCATGTTCTATCTGTCTTAGTAAAGCTGTTTTCAGACGACCTATTACCATCATAGGTCGTCTGAAAACAAAGAACGAACACAAAATAACACGCTGACAAATAGCGGCATTTGAAAGCAAAAATCCGCATAACCCGCAAAACCAATATGACCAAGTCAGCCGCGCTATCCTCTTTCTCATCAGCTGGGGCAGATTATTCAAAATTAAAAAGGTAACGAGGTTCATATAAAACCGATTTATTTCTTGCTTCCCAAGCCTGAGGAAATTTGTCTCTTTGAGCAAGAGTGAGCAAAAATGTTGTATCGCTAAAATCCATTCATAAGAAAAAGGTCGGCGGATTCGCATTTGAAGTGCAACTTTCCATATCAGAAAAAGGCCAGTATGCGGTAGCATACGGCCTTTCCTGCAAGAAAGATTGCCATGAGCTACACACAACTGACCCAAGACGAACGATACCATATCCAATACCTGTCTCGCCACTGTACCATCGCCGAAATCGCCAAACAGCTCAACCGCCACAAAAGCACCATCAGCCGCGAAATCAAGCGGCACTGCATCCAGGGCAGCAATACAGCGCCGATAAGCCCAACGGCAAAGCCGGCTGACCAAACAGCATCGGCGAAAACCCTATAAACTCGATTCGCAGCTGATTCAACACATCGACACCCTTTATCCGCCGCAAACTCAGTCCCGAACAAGTATGCGCCTACCTGCGCAAACACCACGGGATCACGCTCCATCACAGCACCGTTTACCGCTACCTCCGCCAAGACAAAAGCAACGGCGGCACCTTGTGGCAACATCTCAGAATATGCAGCAAACCCTACCGCAAACGCTACGGCAGCACATGGACCAGAGGTAAGTACCCAACCGCGTCGGCATAGAAAACCGACCCGCCATCGTCGACCAAAAAACCCGTATCGGCGATTGGGAGGCCGACACCATCATCGGCAAAGATCAGAAAAGCGCATTATTGACCTTGGTCGAACGCGTTACCCGCTACACCATCATCTGCAAATTGGATAACTTAAAGGCCGAAGATACTGCCCGGGCAGTCATTAGGGTATTAGGGCATATAAAGCCAGAGTCCACACCATCACCATGGATAACGGCAAAGAGTTCTACCAACACACCAAAATAGCCAAAGCATTAAAAGGCGGAAACCTATTTTTGCCGCTCTTACTATCTCGTGGGAAAAAAAGGGCTGAATGAGAACACCAACGGACTCATCCGACAATATTTCCTCAAAACAAACCGATTTCGAAATATCAGCAATCGGGAGATACGCAGGGGTTCAAGATGAGTTGAACCACCGGTCAAGAAAAACACTTTCGGCTACGAAACGCCAAGTGTTTTATTCTGAATCTGTTCCAACCACTGGTACCCTAGTGTTGCACTTGAAACTCGAATCCAAGGTCGTCTGAAAATGAACTGCACCCCAAAAGTTGGACATCCCTCCAACTCATAAGGTGCAGTTTTTATGAGCAAATATACATTACACTTCAAATACCAAGCCGTATCCACTACCTGCACATACGCAGCCAACAGCGTACCGCAGACCACTACGGCATCTCCTGAACCCACCTGCGACGATGGATACGCGCTTCATCAAGAAGGCGGCATCGGCGCACTCGAACATCCACAATCCAAAACCATGACCGAACACCGCAAAAACCCCTTCATCGCCGACAAACCCGACCACGAAAAAACACAGGCAGAGCTTATCGAAGAGTTGTGCTATATGCGCGCAGAGGTCGCCTACCTAAAGGAGTTAAAAGCCCTCAGCCAAAAGCTGACCGAAAAAGGACAAAGCCAAACCGTCCAAAACACTGAGGGCGCAACACCCGCTCAAATACCTGCTGCATATCGCAAACCTGCCCAAAAGCAGCTTTTACTACCACCACTAGACCGACTGACCCCGACGAAGCCGACAAAGCCCTCCCTCGTCGAAACCTACCGGCGGCATAAAGGACGCTACGGACAAAGGCGCATTGCCGCAGCATTGGGTTGGAACCACAAAAAAGTGGCGCGATTGATGAAGCAGTTGGAACTGAAAGCCCTCATACGGGCGAAAAAAGCCTACCGCCATCCCGCTATGGGCGAAATATCGGAAAACCTCCTCAAACGCCTATTCAAAGCTGAAAAGCCCAACGAAAAATGGCTGACCGACGTTACCGAACTCAAAGGGAAGGACGGCAAACTGTACCTCTCGCCAATCTTGGACTTGTTCAACCGCGAAATCGTCGCCTACGCCATGAGCCGCAATGCCAACAGCGAAATGGTGAAGGAAATGCTCGAAAAAGCCGCCCCCGTCTGACTGCTAAAGGAACGATGCTTCATTCGGACCAAGGTGTGCTGTACCGTACGGCGGGGTATAGGGAATTGCTTGCGGAGCATTCCATGGTTCAAAGCATGTCGCGAAAGGCGAACTGTTGGGACAATGCGCCGATGGAAAAGCTTTCTTTGCGGTGTTAAAGACGGAGTGTTTCTATAACGCAGGTGAATTGACGGTAGATGAATTGATGAAGCAGATAGATGACTATATGGATTACTACAACCGGGAGCGTTGCAGTTTGAAATTGAAAAAGCTGAGTCCTGTCGCATACAGAACCCAGCTTGCACAGAGCGCCTGAATAGGCTTTTATGAGTGTCCAAGATTTGGGGGCCAGTTCAAAAATTCAGACGACCTTTTCTATGGATAAGCAGCAAACCGACTCCGCTATTTTGTTGAGCTTACCTGCCTTTTTATTAAAAAGGCGT
>BNJV01001352.1_pt1 | contig 30877 bp, 40 predicted proteins | sample 8540591 | NCBI WGS metagenome assembly BNJV01 (sample SAMD00202457, study PRJDB9452) | human saliva metagenome | host: Homo sapiens | reverse complement strand
GAATTATATAGCTATCCTCTCGAGCATATCTGTAGGCTCCAATATAGGGTCGTGGTACAGAAACACTATTGAGCCCATTGCGCAAGGCCATCTCTTCACTGCTTGCGCTTTCCTCCTTCGAACTTCTCAGCCTAAAGACTCCAATTTTCAAGGCAAGAAGGTACGAGTAATGAAAAAGTGATCTTGCGCAATATCCTCATATATAACAGCACTTTGAAATCAAACAAGCATCTATGATAGTTCAAGAGAAATGGTAGATCATTGTTAGGCAAGCGACACCACATTGCATTGCATCGTATTGTTTGACAAGCCGAATCTTTTTCACTTGACTTTAAATTGTCAGAGTAATTGATAATAGCAGCTCGCGTCCTCTTAATGAATAAGAGTAAGAATAGGTATTTATCCCACTGAAAACAGAGTAATTATAGCTTTGCTCATTGAAGATATTATTGAGTTCAAGGGTATAGCGTAGAGACTTATTGCTGTGAGTAAGTCCAATATCGAACATACAAAGTTTCGCCCAATGACTTGGGGATATTTCTTTGGAGTTCATCTCGGCGGCGAGCTTAAAGCTCCACTTAGGCATAGGCTTTAAATCAATACGTATGTCGTGTGTATGTGCCCTTAATGATTGTGTCGTGTTTTTTATCCGACTAAACCCTTTATTGAGCGTATACGTATAGTTAATCTCAATGAACTTTAGTGGCTTTGAGACAACTGATGGCATAAGACTAAAACTACCACCTTCATACTCATAAATAACCCCATTTTGCATCATCGACTGATTACTATGATTGTAAATACTCATCAATGAGAGTTTTGTATGAAGGCTTTGAATCTGTTTGGTGAGAGATACATATATTTAGGCTACTGATTCCATTGTCCTGAGGGACAGAAGAAGTATTTACCAAACCTGAAGATATCGTTTGGGAGGGTATCAGATTTCTATGCTGGTAGGTATAGGTGACCCCCGTATTGAAAAACCACATCTCTATAGGTAACCGAAAACGATAGTCTGTACTTAGATGTAGAGTTTTATTTTGTGCAAGCATACCACTTCCTATACTTGCCGAGATAATATTATTCTGTACTGCGGATGTTAGCAAATCTGTTAATGCACCTACCCCCTCAGTATATGCACCTTGCACTCTGAGGTCGGACTGAGCATTAAGCTTGTAGCTTAAATAAATCGAGGGTTGAATCTAAAATATGTCTTCCTTTGTTGAGCCTGCCAAGTTCCCATATTGCGATAATTAATATAATCACTTGATAGGTCCAACCTCGCTCGAAATACATACTTCTGCAATGGATGCGTGTACTCGTATTCGGGGATAAAGGACAGAAGAAGATTATCTCCCTTTAAGTTATTGATAGCATTAGAGACTATAGTGCTATGGATAGATTGAGTTGAGAGCTTGTCTCTCTTGTACTGAATGGATATAGGGAAGCTTATACGAGACCTCTTTACTTCATAGGACGAAAACAAAGAAATCTTGGATAAAAACTGTTCACTGGCTGCCAGCTGCTCGAGCCCATTTGATAAGAGCATAATCTGAGCTGTCGGGGCAGTTGAATAACCAACTAAACTTGATACCCCCACTGAGTATTGCCCTTTCGCCAACGTAAAGAGAGCATCAGAGAAACTAATATCCCTGTAGCGACCTTTTAGACCAGAATTCCCAAGGACAGAGGGCGAGGTCTCTGCTATATCCGAGCTAAGACAACTCGCCTTTACCGAAAACTTATTCTGGACATAGCGTCTATCGCCATTATTCTTGTATTCTATCTCAAGGAATGGAGTATGCTTTCGTTCTGTTGGTGTGGTTTGTTGTTGTATAGTTATATTGGGGCGAGAAGAATCGACAAAGTCCAAGTTGTAACCATACTCATAGCGTGTTCGAGAGAAGCCATAGCCGACATTAGCCCTCAAAGTTGCATTTTCGGATAGTTTGCCAATAGTACTAAGGCTTGTCAAATAATCCCCAGGGAATATATAACGCTCTCGTTTGATGGGAGGGGTAGCTCCCGATATGTCACCAACAATCATTGATGCTAAGGTTGAAGCCTTCTCACCAGCTATATTATCTGTAGTATTATCGTTTGCAAACTCTTGAATATTCCCTGCCTTAAGTACCCCTATGACTTGAACTTGAGGCTTGAATATCATACCCGAACCAGAAGCTTGATAGAGAGCACTCTCTCCAATGCCAGCCACAAGGCTATAGCTCCCGACAGGTTTAATTTTGGCTTTCTGGGTTAGACTTATATTAAGTGCCACATCATCGGTCAGTACACCTTTATCAATCTTGGCATCGGAGTGATTGCTTAGTACTTGTACCGATGACACATAGCTCGACGGAATATTATTAGTTGCAAGGTTATATTTACCGCCCAATAGGTCTAAACCCTCGATATAGAAGTTTGATATCTCCTTTCCCTGATACTTTATTTTTCCACTTTCTGCGACATCTATCCCTGGGAGCTTCTTAAGTGCATCCCTCAGTCTGTAGTCTCCTTCCCCTGAGAATGCCCGGAGGCTATATGTAAGAGTGTCTCCTCTTTGAGTCAAAGAGGGAGTCTTTACGGTCACTTCCTTGAGGATTGTCTGTTAGGGGTGAGAGGATTATCGTGATATCTTTTGCCTCCGCCCCTAGTCTTATGCTCTTCTTTTCAAAAGAGATATGACTAACAATGATATAGAGACTGTCAGCCTGGCCTTTTGTAGAGAGACTAAATTGTCCTCGCTCATCTGTAATAGAGATGGCTACTGTTTTTTTTTGCCCAATAGATAGCTGGATGCTAGCACCCTCTATGGGGTTCTTGCTAGCATCCATAACAACCCCACTTAGCAAAGTCTGAGCAGATACTGAGATACTCCAGACTACAGCAAGAGTGAAAGACAGCAATAGACGAGGCCAAGGCTTCATAATCACTCCTTTTCTATTGGGATATATCCATTTTCTCTTAGGCGTAATTGCATTCCGTTGATTAGTATAGAACTTCCCCAGAGTCTCCTTTCATAACGACCATGTCTGTGATACTTTCTGGCGGAAGATTAGCCATTGGATTCTCTTCAAAGCTATTCTTTGCTTTGAGGAATTTTGTACGGGTAGTGGAGATTACATCCCATACTGAGGTTCTACTATGTTTAAGTTTGCTTTCCTCAGCTGGATAGCTTCGAAGCAATGTACTTGCTCGCTATCGTAAACCTTTAGGATTAGACCTGGCAAGCTCGTAAATTTCCAAGGTCCAAACTGTAGAGGGATATCAGGAGCATACCATGCTACCCAAGACCTACCACCATACTCTGCTGTAGCTTTACGACATGGATAACCACTTATTGTATCAGTACTGCTGTCGTCTATCTCCCATACCATATTGACTTTATCCTCTTGATAAGTATAGTGGTTTGGGATAATGGTGCTATAGACCGAGAGCTTCCCTTGCGGGGTGTTCTGAACTACAGTTTGGTCAAAGAAGTAAGCAGACTTCCTTAGACGTGCTTCACCCATTTTGATTTGTTCATCAGAGACTTCGTCTGTCGTAGGGAATCCAGCTGAAATGCAAGGTAGTCAGAGAACAGTGCCGAAGTGCTTCCAATTTGGAGGATTGTAGAATAAACCTCTCGGTTACCATTGGATGCCTTGACAGTGTACTCATATAGGCAGTCATAACGAGACTGACCAATAGCTTGTAGTTGGCATAGCAACAAGGCTATACACAGGATAATCTTATTCATACTTATACGTAGTTTAGAATTTCAGAGATTGTAATGTCACTGGGAACTTTAACATCTCATAGCCGATGCACGTCGCTCGTATCCACTGCGGGACTTTCCCTTGCTCCGTCGTGATCGAAGTGGAGGGCCGCTGGCTACCGCATAAGGCGAGAGAGCTCATCACAGAGACAGGCGAATAGACTATGAAGGGCTCGCTTCTTCATAATGGTATTATGAGCTATGGTAAGACGTTTGTGGCGTAGACTCGATGTCTTCAGATTCAGTTGTCTACCACAAACTTAGTAAAAGATATGCACACAAGAAAGGTGCAAAGAAAGAGCCCCCTGACGCATGGCTATTTGCATGCATCAGGGCGCTTGACTGACTCATACTCTGCGAAGGAGCGGATACATACCACTACTTGTTCGTAGTGCAAACCAATAGTGGTTCACGGGGTCAACCAAAGTGGTTCGTGAGTCAACCATTTGGTCACTACTATGAACCTATAGTGGTTCGCGCGTCGACCAATACTGGTCGCCCCGCTGACCTATATTAGGTTATTACTCCGCGTAGGGATAAAAGTTGCGGACGAGTGGCAGATAAGTTTGGACTACGTACGTGGCTCTAATATCTACGTACGTGGATATTTGGATTGACGTGCTTGGTCTTTAAGACTACGTACATAGATAGAGGAAAAACCACTACGCGAAGGCGCTTTTTCTTCACGAGAATGGTACTTTTTCCCTCCGCTGGATAAGAGGAATATTCGTGATAAGACGAAGGGCTTGCGTATCACTTCGGGAGAGGTATATCGGGGGACTGAGCGTGCGATGCCTTGGCACTCTAAATAGAGGACAGGACTCTGCGGCAACAGTCGCTATTTGGTATGGGGTCTTGATCACTATAGCTTCACTCACTCAGCAATATAGTATGGGGTGCATACCAACAGTGGTATGCACCCCATACTTATATTGGAACAAAGTCCCTATTGCTGGATGTAAGCAATTATCTCCTCCCAGGCATCGGGATGAAACCACCGTATCTCGGGATCACGTCGCCACCAAGAGAGTTGCTTGCGAGCGTAGTGCCGACTGTTTCGCTGAATAAGTCGCACCGCCTCGGCAAAGTCAATAGCACCATCAAAGTAGGAGAAGAGTCTTAGTAGCCCACGGTGTTGAGCGCATTAAGGCTACGAAGTGGATAGACTCGCTGAGCCTCCTCCACCATCCCCGCCTCGATCATCAGCTCGACGCGCTTATCAATTCGCTCGTAGAGCTCCTCACGATCTCGGAGTGAGCCCAACCTTGACAATACGGAAGGGACGAGCCTTCTGCTGCCCTGTATGGAAAGAGGTGAAGGGGTGCCCTGTAGCAAGACACACCTCATAGCCATGGAGCACACGCTTGTAGTTCTTCGGATCAACCGCCTTGTAATAGACAGGATCCAAGAGACGCAGCTCCGCAAGGATTCCGTCAAAGCCCTTCCACGGCATAGCGCTCCCAGACAGCTGAGCGGACCTCCTCAGGCACGTCTGGCATACTATCAATTCCCTTCGTGATAGCATCGACATACATCATAGAGCCTCCGGAGAGAAGTGCCGTGGAAGAAGAACTTTCAGCAAAAGACTTGAGGCAAGAGCTCCAGGACTTCACTCTCGAAGGTAGCGGCACTATATGGCTCTGTGACCGACCTTGTCCCGACAAAGTGATGAGGGCACAGCAGCCTCGCCTCATCGGAGGGGCTGCTGTGCCTATAGGGATCTCACGGAAGATCTGCTGAGAGTCTTGCCGAGGATGCTGCAACCGAAGTATTGCGCGAGGCGAATACTAAGCGCCGTCTTGCCTACCCCTGTGGGGCCAACAAGCACGATAAGTGTAGGGAGATCCTCCTGCTTAGTAGAGGCCTCTGCATCAGCGATGTCGAAGCCTTCGAGGTCGATATCCCTCTCATCGACGGATTCGTCGGAGAAGAGTTCGTCATCCCATGACTCACCCGTAGCAGGCGTTGCCAGACGGGAAGCTGCTACCTCAATGCTCTCCAGCTGCTTAGGAGCCTTACCCTCAGCCTTCGTGACGACAGGCTTATCAAGACTCTTGCCCGGGATTAGCTCTGCCAGCTCGATGAAGAAGCCACGCTCGCTCAGCATATCGAAGACAAAGAAGAGGTGCTGTCCCTTATGATCCAGCAGATCTTCCAAGCGTGTATCGGCCATCAGGTAGCTATCCTCATCCGAAGAAGCTCCCATATCCATCATCGTGATCTCAAGCTCCTTCTGCCATCCTCATCACAGATGTGGAAGGTCGTCAGCTCGTCGCGAGCATAGCCCAGCGAGTCGAGGATGAAAGTCATTCAACTCAAGGAAGGTGGCTTCGAGTCGATCTGAAGCTCTCTCTGAAGAAGTCATTCTCATCGGAGAGCATTAATAGGCGATATACCATAAGTCTAAGGGATTAGGCTACTTTCGTCGGGGTTACAAGGCTGAGATAAAGCTCATCGAGCTGCTCCTGATCGATCAGCGAAGGCGCATCGATCATCACATCACGCCCAGCATTATTCTTGGGGAAGGCGATGCAGTCACGGATGCTATCCAGCCCTGCGAAGAGGGGAGACAAAGCGGTCCAAGCCATAGGCCAGACCACCATGAGGAGGTGCACCATACTTGAAGGCATTCATGAGGAAGCCGAACTGCTCCTGTGCCTTCTCGGGAGTGAAGCCCTAAGAGGTCAAACATACGTGCCTGCAGCTTGCTGTCGTGGATACGGATCGAGCCGCCACCGACTTCTACACCATTGATGACCATGTCGTAGGCATTGGCGCGCACAGCCCCTGGATCTGTCTCGAGCATAGGTACGTCCTCGGGCTTGGGAGAAGTGAAGGGTGGTGCATAGCAGTAGAAGCGCTGGGTCTCTTCATCCCACTCGAAGAGGGGGAAGTCAACCACCCAGAGGCAGGAGAACTTTCGTCTTATCGCGGAGGCCAAGCTGATTGCCCACTTCAAGACGAAGCTCGCAGAGCTGCTTACGCACCTTCATCGCATCATCACCTGAGAGGATGAGGATCAGATCACCAGGCTTAGCCTGCATCGCACGTGCCAGCTCCCTGCAGCGTCTCCTGACTGTAGAACTTGTCGACACTACTCTTGACCGTGCCATCAGCTTCGACACGAGCATAGACCATACCCTTAGCACCGATCTGCGGACGCTTGACGAAGTCAGTCAGAGCATCGAGCTGCTTACGCGTATAGCCAGCAGCACCCTCAGCGCAGATACCACCGATATAGGCTGCATCATCGAAGACGGAGAAGCCATGGCCGGAGAGCACGTCCTTGAGCTCAACGAACTCCATGCCGAAGCGTGTATCTGGCTTATCAGAGCCATAGCGCTTCATCGCATCGTGCCAGCTCATACGAGGGAAGGGCGTCTGGATATCGAGATCAAGCAGCTCCTTGAAGAGATAGCGGGTCATCCCTCGAAGATCGTCAGCACATCTTCCTGCTCGACGAAGCTCATCTCACAGTCGATCTGAGTGAACTCAGGCTGGCGGTCCGCACGAAGGTCCTCGTCACGGAAGCACTTGACGATCTGGAAAATAGCGGTCAAAACCACTAACCATCAGCAGCTGCTTGAAGGTCTGAGGAGACTGGGGCAGAGCGTAGAACTGGTTAGGGTTCATGCGGAGGGCACGACGAAGTCACGAGCACCCTCTGGCGTAGACTTAATGAGGACAGGCGTCTCTACTTCGAGGAAGCCCCTGACCATCAAGATAGCGGCGCACGGCGAGGCGAAGCGGTGACGCAGCTCAAGGTTGGAGCGTACGCAGCTACGACGCAGGTCAAGGTAGCGGTACTTCATACGCAGGTCGTCCCCACCATCGGTATCATCTTCGATAGTGAAGGGAGGCACCTCTGCAGGGATTGAGTACGCGCAGCGTCTTGACCGAGATCTCGATATCCCCCGTAGGGAGCTTAGGATTCTTATTCTCACGCTCAGTGACCTCACCCGTGATCTGGATGACGTACTCACGACCGAGCTTCTCAGCCTCAGAGACGAGAGCCTCGCCTACGTGAGCTTCATTGAAGACGAGCTGAGTGATACCATAGCGGTCACGAAGGTCGATGAAGGTCATCCCGCCCATACGGCGTGCCTTCTGGACCCAGCCAGCGAGCGTCACCTGCTCCCCGACATTACTGAGGCGCAGGGCGCCACAGGTAGTAGTGCGATACATATATTCTTTTTCCTTGATCGGTAGCCAGCCAGAGGCCTGCACACCGAGTGATAAGTGCTTGTTCTCTCTACAAAAATACAAAAGATTACGGGGGATTTATAGCGCAGGTAATAGATAGAGAGGAGTAAGGCCGTATCGCATGATCCTCCACCCAGAGCGAAGCACCATAGCTATACCTTATATAGGGGCTATAAAAGCAATGCGAGTAGAAGTGGATTCACTTCACTCGCATTATATTCAGTCGGGATGACTGGATTCGAACCAGCGACCACTCGCCCCCCAGACGAGTACTCTAACCGGGCTGAGCTACATCCCGAATGCTCTTGAAGACTCACCGCTTGGGCTTTGTCCCTTTTGCGCTGCAAAGATAAGGAGAAGGTGGCTAACTACCAAATGTCTCGCGAAGAAAAATCAAGCCCTTCCTTAATAACTCCCTCATCCGCAACCTCTACTGCCTCGATATTTCCAGGCTCGATGACGCCCATGAGCGTGATGGTGCCTGCTGAGTTCTTCTTATCATGCCGCATAAGGCGCAGCAACTCGGGATAATCCTTGCAGGTATAGAAGAAGGGCGAGTAGAGCTCACGAGCCAAGGTCATCAGCTGGCGGATATACTCCTTGCTCGTCCCACGCTGGCACATCGTGATGTAGCTCTCGATGAGTAGTCCAAAGACTACGGCCTCACCATGTGGGGAGCGTGCGGCGAAATTCATTCTGATGCGAGTAGGCCTCCAGTGCATGCCCTACCGTATGCCCGATATTTAGGATACGACGAAGCCCACGCTCCGTAGGATCAGCCTCCACAACGGAAGTCTTGTAGGCAATACTCTTCTCAATGAGGGCCTGCCATTCGTCATCCATGAGGCCAACGGGGTCGCCAATATGACAGACCTCTCGCCAGGCCTCTCCGCCCATAAGGGTGGCATGCTTGACGACCTCACCATAGCCTGAGAGGAGTTCCTCCAAGGGGAGGGTGCGCAGGAAGTCAATATCAACGATGACCTCATGGGCAGGGTGGAAGGAGCCAATAAGGTTCTTTACCCCGAGGAAGTCAATCGCAGTCTTCCCCCCTACCGAGGCATCGACCATCGCCAGCAGTGTCGTCGGCACATAGACCGTCGCTATGCCACGCATATAGGTCGAGGCGGCTAAGCCTCCTAAGTCAAGCAGGGCTCCCCCACCGATGAGGACGAGGGCACTACGACGAGTAGCCCCCTCTTCACTGAGCCAAGTCCATAGGAACCCCAGCGACTCCGTCGTCTTGCACTCCCTCGCCACCACGCAGCGTACGACATATGGCCTCGGGAAGTGCGGACTGCAGCTGTGGAAGGAGGTCGGGGATGGAGCTCTGCGACACGCTCCTCCAGGACGATAAAAGAGTCGATCGCAAGCCAGCCCCTCAGCGACTGAGGGGAGCTTGTGATCGAGTATCTGTGTACCGATGATCATCCGTACGAGGGGTAGGCTTATGCCTTCAGCTCCATAGCGGAGGAGCTCTTCGACAGCAGCGTTGAGTCCCATCGGCATTCTTACCACCAGCCGTAGCGAAGTGAGGCTGACCGCCACCACCGCCCTGGATATGCTTGGCAGCAGCACGGAGGAGCTGTGAAGCATTCCAGCCTCTTGACTCTACCAGATCCTTGCTGATCATCAGCGTCAGGCTGGGCTTAGAAGAGCTGGGCTCTACGCAAGCGGCGATGAAGACGAAGGGCTCGTGCAGCTCACCTGCGATCTGGAAAGGCGATATCCTTGACGATCTCAGCGGGCACATCCTTCTCGACGAGGAAGAGACGGACACCGCCCACCTCGACACGCTTCTCCAGCAGCTGACGCTTCTTCTCGGCGATCTGCTCACGGATATATTCTCCGACCTGCTTTACCGAGCTCGGCGTTCTCCTCAAGAGTCTTGCGGATAGCCGTCATCAGCTGGGGGCTATTATTGAAGAGCTGGCGGATAGCATCGATCATATCAGCCTGCTCATAGAGGTAGTTCTCAGCGGCTACACCCGTGACAGCCTCGATACGGCGCACACCTGCAGCTACGGAGGACTCACTCGTGATGCGCAGCGTACCGATCACACCCTGTAGAGGGCGACGTGCGTACCCCCACAGAATTCGGTCGAAGAGCCAAAGCGAATGACGCGGACGTGATCCCCATACTTCTCTCCGAAGAGAGCCATAGCCCCCATCTCACGAGCTTCGTCAATGGGCACTTCGCGGTATTCCTGCAGAGGGATGCAGGCACGGATACGTGCTGCGACGATACGCTCGACAGCACGGAGCTGCTCGGGCTCGACCTTCGCAAAGTGAGCGAAGTCGAAGCGCAGGACTTCGTCAGAGACGAATGACCCCTTCTGCTCGACGTGTGAGCCGAGGACTTCACGCAGAGCCTCATGCAGGAGGTGCGTAGCAGAGTGATTAGCCTCGATACGGTGGCGACGCTCTTCGTCAACCACGGCACGGAAGTCACCCTCCAGCGTAGCGGGGAGCTTCTTCATCAGGTGGATAGCGAGGTTATTCTCACGCTTGGTATCAAAGACTTCGTACTTCGTGCCATCGGTAGCGATGAGGAAGCCCTTATCACCTACCTGACCACCCATCTCAGCATAGAAGGGAGTCTCAGAGAGGACGACCTGATAGAAGGTAGCATTCTTCTGCTTCACCTCACGATAGCGGAGGATCTCCGTGGTACACTCGAGGGTATCATAGCCGACGAAGCGTACAGCAGAGCCCATCATTGACGACCCTGCCAGTCACCAGCATCGATAGCAGCGGCATTACGTGCACGCTCCTTCTGCTCCTGCATAGCCTTGTCAAAGCCCGGCTTCGTCGACGCTCAGCCCCTGCTCAGTGAGGATCAGTGCGGTCAAGTCAAGGGGAAGCCGTAGGTATCATAGAGGACGAAGGCATCGTGCCCATCAAGGACGGTCTTACCGGCTTTCTTTGCTTCCTCGATCTGCTTATCCAGCAGGCGGATACCCGTCTCCAGCGTGCGCAGGAAGCTCTCTTCCTCCTCACGCATCACCTTAGCGATGAGCTCGCGACCAGCGATGAGCTCGGGATAAGCATCGCCCATCGTCTCGATGAGTACGGGCAGGAGGCTGTACATGAAGGCCTCACGACGGCCGAGGAAGGTGTAGCCGTAGCGGACAGCACGGCGTAGGATACGGCGGATGACATAGCCCGCCTTAGCGTTGGAGGGAAGCTGACCGTCGGTGATAGCAAAGGCAATCGTACGGATGTGGTCGGCGATGACGCGCATAGCGACATCCGACTTCTGATCAGCACCATATTCGATCCCCGTGAGCGTGGCGATAGCCTGGATCATCGGGTGAAGATATCGGTATCATAGTTCGACGTCTTCCCCTGCATAGCCATACAGAGACGCTCGAAGCCCATCCCCGTATCGATGACGCGCTTAGGCGGTGGCTCGAGAGAGCCATCGGCCTTACGGTTTGTACTGCATGAAGACGAGGTTCCAGATCTCGATGACCTGAGGGTGGCTCTGGTTGACCAGCGTGAGGCCATCGACAGCCTTTACGCTCTTCGTCAGAGCGGATGTCGATATGGATCTCGGAGCAAGGGACCGCAGGGACCTTGATCCCCATCTCCCAGAGTTGTCGTGCTTATTCCCGTTGATGATGCGCTCGGCTGGCAGGGTGCTTGGCCCAGATAGCAGCAGCCTCGTCATCACGCTCAAGCCTCAGCAGGGAGCCCTTCGAAGACCGTCACATAGAGGCGCTCGGGGAGAGGTGGAGTACCTCCGTCAGATATTCCCAAGCCCAGTCAATAGCTTCGTGCTTGAAGTAATCCCCGAAGGACCAGTTCCCAAGCATCTCAAACATCGTGTGGTGGTACGTATCATGGCCCACCTCCTCGAGGTCGTTGTGCTTACCGCTTACGCGAAGGCACTTCTGTGAGTCCGCCACGCGGCTATGCTTGATCTCGGCATTACCGAGGATGATATCCTTGAACTGGTTCATCCCTGCGTTCGTGAACATCAGGGTAGGGTCGCCCTTGACTACCATAGGAGCTGATGGTACGATCGTGTAGCCCTTACTTTGGAAAGAAAGACTTATATGACTCGCGTATCTCTTTTAGAGGTCATTGTGTCGTTGTTGCTTACTATTATATGATACTATTTGTCCCGCAAAGGTATCGCTATTTAGTCAGTGCGTAGAAGCCCTACCCCACGAGAGCTCTTTTGCCCCCAGCTCACACACATATATAGAGGAAATAAGCGCACGAGGGAAGCCCTTATCGAGAATCACTTCGTCGCAATGGGATTGCCTACCACCGCTATACTGTCCCCCTTCGCAACCCATATTGAGACTGTTGCCGCGAGTCCTGCCTCTATTTAGAGTGCTAAGTATCGCGCGCCCAGCACCCCGATATACCTCTCCGAAGTAGATGCACAAGCTCTTCACCTTATCGCACATATTCCTCTTATTCAGCGGAGGAAAAAGATGCTGTTCTGCAAAGAAAAAAGCGCCTTCCCTGTAGTGGTTTTCCGCATCTACGCACGTAGTCTTAAAGACCAGGCACGTAAATCCAAATATCCACGTACGTAGATATCAGGTCCACGTACGTAGCCCAAACATTTCTGCCACTCGTCCACAACTTTTGTCCCTACGCGGAGCAACAACCTAATAGAGGTCACTTCGCAAAGCTATATAGGGATCAGTCCAGCTATATATAGCTTGTCATCCCTATGCGACCCCGTACCCATAATTGGTCGGCAGGCTGACCCATATAGGTTTCATTTACCCAGCTATGGGGCCCATCTTCTCCTCGCATAAGACACGGATATACTTACACATAGGACAATTCCTTCGCAATTATAAAAATCGACGTATAGCCAGTACATGCTACTGGATAAGCAAGAGTCCCTCTGCCGAGCTACTCCTGCGGTGGTCTGTGCCACTTTGGTTATCTTTTGTCTTACTGTAAATAAGCACGATAGACAAAGCAACATACGCCTTATGAAGATCAACTATCGGATGGGCACGCCCCACCCACCCCTCATCGCAAGCATATTAGCCTTCGGCTCCTGCAACCTCCTCCAAGAGCCTCTGTACCCAGCAGAGCGCTATCGGAAGCCAGGCGAGCTGATGCTCGTCATGGAGAAGGACTACTGGTCCCCTATGGCTATGCAACTCTATGGACCTACCGCCAAGAAGATGCCCCTGCCTCCCTCAGGGCGAACCTCTACGCATCTCGCGTGTCCCTACCCATCTTTCTCAAGGCTCGCACTGAAGCTCGTTCGCAACATCTTCCTCCTAGACATCGACCCTCAGCTACTCGGTCTCGCTGAAGTACAGCTATGACGACTGGGCCAGGGCAGATCGTCGACGCATGACCTCACCCAGTGCTGACTCGGTACAGAACTACCTCAAGACTCAGGGTGAGGGACTGATGAATCTTTACATGTCGCCGCGAGCTCTTCCTCACGGGTGAGGTTATCGCTAAGACCTCAGCGTGAAGGCAAACCGAACTTGTTGATAGCCTCTTCGCTCATCGCGTCATGTCCCTCGAGGATATTCGCAATAAGCGTCGGCAAGCGACTTCCCTCTGGATGTCCAACCCTCCATGCGCTCTGCCACGACATCCCCGTCTACACCTACCCCCTATCACAGCAGCGATATCAGCCCTTGACGCTCTGGTCGCCAGCGTGACCTGCACTCAAGGCCAACATCTCGGCGAATTCAAGGCTCCTACCCCGCACCGAGCAGAACTATGGTGCTCCTCTACACGTCGTGCAGCTCCCCGATGAGGAGACAGCGTGCCGAACTCCGTGGTCTGTGGAAGATGGAGGCGGTGCATGATGGGTGGCCCTTCGTCAGCCATGCTGTCGTCGATGAGGCTGCCGGGCAAGGTTTACGTCTTCGAGGGCTTCGTCTACCGCCCCAACGAGAGACAAGCTCCACCTCATCCGCATGATGAGTCTCGCTCTACTACTTCCGCCCCAGCGCTGTCAAGGGCCCTTTGACCCAGGGATCATCCTCAGGCTCGCATACCAAGGGCTTCTAATCCACAGTCTGACAATGAGTACACGCAAGATACGAGTAGCTATCACCCACGGCGATATCAATGGCATCACTATGAAGTCGTACTTTGAAGATCTTCGAGGATGAGCGCATCCTGAGCTCTTCACCCCTATTCTCACGGCCTACGCACGTAGCGAACTTCTGGAAGGCATATCTCGGCCCTCGGCATCTCTTGGCAGGTCATCCGTCAGGCAAGCGAAGCCGCGACGGCGTGCTGAATATCACTGCACCACGGACGTGAGCAGGTAGAGATCGGCCAGCCCACCGACGCAGCTGGGCGCGCTGCCTCGAAGCTCTCGAAAGCGTGCCACGGCAGATCCGTATGCGGGACTCTGCGACGTCCTCGTCACAGCCCCATCAATAAGTCCGTGATGCCACGCGACCTCATCCCTTCAATGGGCACACCGATTACCCTCGAGGCGATCGCAGCACGCACACCCTGGCGAATCACCGATGGTGCTCGCCTCGGGCGACCGCCGTAGGCCTTAGCTACGACACACACCCTGTGAGTGCTATTGCCTCACGACCTCGCGAGCGAACTCATCCTCCGCAAAGCTCCGCCTCCCTCGAGGCTGGCCACAGCGAGACTTCGGCATCACGAGAGCCGCGCCTCGCCGTACTTTGGCCTTAACCCCACGCAGGAGATAAGGGCTTATGGGGAACGAGGAAGATACGATTATCCGTCCCGGCTATCACAGGAGGCTTTTCACCCGGGCATCATCACCTTTGGGCCCTTCCTGGAGACGGCTTCTTGGGGCAGTGGTCGTGTAGACTCTTCGACGGCATCCTCGCCATGTATCACGATCAGGGGCTTAGCCCCTTCAGCGCGCTGTACATGAATGAAGGATCAACGTCACGCTGGGACTTAGCTTCGTACGCACCTCCCCGACCTGGTACAGGTTACGAAGTCGGCTGGTAAGGGTATCGCTGACCCCCACCGATGGGTGCGAGGCCTATCTAGCGCACTGGACATCTACCGCCACCGTCGCAACTACGACGAGGCTACATGCAATCCCTCCGCCGCCACTACCACAATCGAGGGCGAGCGACGAGAAGCTCGACACGACCAGTACCCCCAGACGAATACCAACACTCTGCTCGCTCTGCCCTCAAGATATATACCGCCTCGGCGGGATCGGGGAAGACGCACGCGCTCACACGCGAGTTCCTGCGTCTGATGTTCAGCAATGCGACCCCAGATACTTCACGACTGTCCAAGCGGTGACCTTCACTAAAGAAGGCCACCGCTGAGATGAAAGGGGCGATCGTCGCTGAGCTCTCACCCTCGCACGCACCCCAGAGTCCCTATTCACAGATGATCTATGCAGGGGCTGCATCTCGAGGCGAAGCTACAGGAGCGAGCCAATGCGCACTGCATGCCCTGCTGCTGGAGTACACGAGCCCGTGTGCGTACCATCGACTCGTTCTTCCAAGAGGTCGTCCGCTCGTTCGCCTATGAGCTGGGACATGCTGGAGCACTCCGTGTGCACAGCTGACTCGACCAACTCCCTTCATCAGGCCGTCTCGAAGTCTTAGCCCGAGCAGGATCAAGAGAAGAGCGGACAAGAGATCAGGGCTTGGCTCCAGTGAGCTAACTACCGAGGCGATCGAAGATGGCAAGGGACGCAATATCGAAGACCAGCTCAGCAGTTCGCTAAAGCAGCTTGAGAACGAAAGCGTCACAGCTACGTGCTGGCAAGGAATTCCCTCCCAGGAGCAGGTCAAGAAGCTATGAAGCAGCTCGTAAGATCATCAAGGATAAGAGCGAAGCGCTCAGCACCCTCTTGCTGAAAGAGCACCCAACGCACTGGCGCAGTCTGGGGGTATGCACAGAAGACGTCAAACAAGAGGTCTGGAGTCTTTGGAGCTAGCTTCTGTCTGTCGAGAACAAGGAGCTCTACCACAGACGAGTGCGCATGCACGCAGAAGGCTCACGCTACAAGGGTTCCTTGCTGCTACAGACACCGGAGACACGAGGCTCGCTAAGCTTAGAGGAAAGCAAAGGCAAACACTCTATCCGTGAGCAGATCGAGCCTCACCTCCAGCAGCATCTATGATGCCCTCAAAGCCTCAGCGACTACAACTTCCAGCAGCTCCCCATCTACGTCACAGCCCAGCAGATCAACCGATATGCGGGGCTCTATGGCATACTGATCGACATCGACAATGCCCTCCAAGAGCTCAAGCGGGAGGGTAGCTCATGCTCATCTCTGATGCACCTTCGCTCATCCAAGCGCTACTGCAGGACAATGATGAGCCCTTCCTCTACGAGAAGATCGACCCGCATTGAGCATCACATGATCGACGAGTTCCAGGACACGAGTCGCATGCAGCAGCGAGAACTTCAAGCCTCTTGCATAATGCCCAGAGCCAAGGTCAGGACTGCCTCATCGTCGGTGATGCAAGCAGAGCATCTACCGCTCGCAACCCGATAGCACCCTTCACTGACCATACAGCTCACCGAGGACTTCACGTCTTCCGCTAGGCACCTTGAGGACAACCTGGCGTAGTGTCCCCGAGATTGTAGACTTCAACAACGCCCCCACCCACAGCTCTGCTCACTCATCCGAAGTGTCTTCGATTCACGCTGCAGCGAGGTCAGGGGCTGCGAGCTTCGCGAGGAAGTCAAGAGCCGACTGATGCAGAGCTCAACATCCTCCTCAAGGCCTATGAGGCGTGGAGCAGAATACCCTGCCGAGCAACAGCGAGGCCTCGGGCAAGTCGTACTCCATCGCTATGCTCCCCAAAAGGTTGAAAGGATGATAGCACCACAGAGGGAGAGAGGACAGCAGGAAGAGACATCAGATTACACCGAAGAGGAAGCACCAGCAGACGCAGATCAACTCCCGCTCTGTCCTCGCGTCGACCTCACTCCGCCGAGGCTATCGCTGCTCGAGAATATCGCTATCCTCGTCGCACGAAGGCGCATGCCAGTTTACGTGGCTGAAGACTCTCTCCTCAACGCTCCCCGAGGACGTGCTGGAGGGCTGTATTCCTCGCTTCCTCAGAGGAGGCTCTACACGCCGACCGCGCATACCTCGCACGCTTCATCATCGCAGCCCTCAGCCATCTGGCGAGATACCAGCATCCCACTACGCCCGGCAGTCCTCAAGAAGCCTACCACCAAGTCCCTCGCCCTCGCGCAAGCGGAAGAAGACCTCTCCGACGCCGAGCTGCAAGAGCTGCGTGGGCACAGGGCGCCAAGGGCTCTATACGAGTCGTCGAGGATCATCCAGCTCACGCTATGGGAAGCTCTTCCCGAGAGCGAAGGCGCCTACCCCGTCAAGCTCGCGACATGCTCTACAGCTGGGAGCAAGAGGAGGCCGCAGATATTCTCGACCTTCCGTACTGGCAAGCATGAAAGGCCACCCGCCAGAGTATCGTCAACAACACTCAGCCGAGGGATGCCATCACTCGTGACACCGCCATACGTCCAGCGCTTGGCTTCCGCGTCCCTCGACTATCAGCTGGGAGCTGGATCGAGCCCTGAGCGCCAGAGGAGAGTATCCCTGTGAGTGTCATCCTGACATCAGCGAGACCGAAGGAAGCTTACCTGCAACGCACGTGACGAGCGTCCCTCTGAAGTACACTGTGCCACGCTGCAGATGAAGGCTTACTTCGCTGGAGGCCCTGCTCTGAGGAGAAGCTGAGAGAACATGATGTGGACCTGCATCAGCCTCCCTCCATGTCGCCACCACGCGCAAGAGTCATATTTGGATCCGAGAGGAAGCACGAAGGCACAGGATCGAGGAGTCAGGGAGGAAGAACAAGAAGCCAGAAACATCTGCGGAGAAGATCTCCAAGATAGAAGACCTCTTCCTGGCACCGTAGAAGAGGACAAGGGCCCTTCATGAGCTCCTCCCGCTCATCAGACGGCGAAGGAGATCCCATAGGTGACAGGCACTTTCTGCGCAAAGAAGAAGCACTCCGACTCCGAAGATGGCGCATACGGCTCGTGGGCGCACTAGCTCCTACCCGCCGCTGGCCAGCGCTTAGCCATCCTTTCCGTGAGGGTCGCAGTACTTCTACGAGGATAATGGCCGCCCATGGGCGTACCCTGCACCTCATCTCCTCCGAGATGCGAGACCGCATAGTGACAGCTAACCTGCCATCAGCGAGGCCGTACATCATGGATATATCAAGCTACAGGCATGCGGAGGAGCTTCTCCGCCCAGCTCCGTGCCGTCAGCTAGAGCGCTGAGGCAGCCTGATGGTTTCGACGGCACAGGGAGGATCTTCAACGAGCGTGCGATCATCGGTGGAGAGCTGGAGACCAGCCGCCGCCGTCCCGACCGTGTGATCTTTCTCACCCCGACGGACCATATGGAGGGTCGTGAGACCGCAAGTCGAGAGGAGCGTAAGGCACCACCGCCACCGAAATCCCGTGAGTACATGGAGCTTCTTCGCAGATGGGCACACGAAGGTCTCAGGCTACTCCTGCTACCTCCTATGAGCCAAGCGCCCAAGCATCCGACAAGCGAAGGGTAGCCGTCTATCCTTGGTACAGAAAGAGCAGCCTACTGCACAGCCCTCAGTGAGGGATGCAGTGCGAGCAGCACTTATGAAAGTGGAGCGGGAAAGCGAGCTGCGTGGCCCAGCGACGACTAATCACATCGTCGTCGTCGTCATCATAGTCGTGAGCTCACCGACACCGTGGGCATCGAGGAATTCCTCGCTCGCATCATTGAGGTTATCGCTGTAGACGCACCATAGGATGGCATTATTCTTCTCTGAGCGAGCCTGCTCTTCGCGTACCACGGAGGCCATCGAGACGCATCTTGACCAGGGTCTTGTAGCCGTCCTTCATCAGAGCACAGCCATCGGCGACTTGATAGAGCAGTTTTGAGCATACGGTCATCACCATCATAGGCACCGAGCATGCAGCAGCCGCTCTCTCAGGCTATCGCTGATCTTCGGAACCACTCCAGGCGAACCCACCTGCAAGCAGTTTGTAATCCTTGGCATCCATCGCATCATTCATCTTCGCCATCTGGCTCCAGGCATAGTGTGGAAGAGGCAAGATGAGCTCGTTGTTGTACGCGACGGCAACGTTGTCGTACTCACCCTGGCATAGTAGACACCCTCATCGGGCTGCCAGCCGCGCTTTGCTCGCCTTCACCACCGAGCCCGGCTTGCATCTGCTCCCTGCATCTTCTGCATCTGCTTCTCGATGCTTTCGGCAAGAGTTATTCACCTGAAAAGCCCCTGAAGCTTCTTAAAAGGTCCACTCATCTTTTGACTGTGGTTTGATTATAAATAACGATTACACGGCAAAAATAATGATTTCCATCAATACCGCAACCCTGCAGACGGTATAATATCAGGCACGTTGCAGGCAAAGCAGTCGATCCATCCCTTAGGAGGAGTATGCCCAACCTTCTGCGAAAAGCGTCATGCTCCTCGCTATGGACACGATGAGGCATAGCGCTCCGGATCCGACAAAGTCAGCCGATAGACACCCTTGCCTAGTGATGCGGATCCGCACGATGACTCATGTGAATGCAAGTAGACCCACATGGGAATGATCACAGCTATAGCAGGAATCACGCAATCCTATAGGAGCGCGCGCAAAAAGCTATATAGGAATACACCGCAAAGCTATGTAGGAATGATCACGAGCTTCACATAGGAAATCGACCTCAATCCCATATAGGAAACGCTCACGCAAAGCTATCTGCAGGAATACACACAGCTATGGGAATGATCACGAAGCTACATAGCTTTCCACCACATACAATACGACCTCAACTAAGAATGCATTGATCGTCTCAAGCGAGTCAATACAGAAAGCCATCACCCTACCGCCACGAGGATCACGTGAGCGGTAGGGTGATGGCTACTTTGCGAAGGAGGGAGGCACGCACCGGAGTGGTCATTTGACCAAGACGATCTTCGTCGATGTCGACGCGGAGAATCTCCAAAGCGCAGGTCACCGATCTCGCGGATCTGCCTGAAGCGGATGCTGGGATGGTGCACAAAGATGGCAACCAGCGATGGTCATGAAAGTCCTCATCCTCGGGGAGTGTCGGACCCGAACTTCTCGTTGATATCGTCGTCTCCATACGTCCGCTGAAGACGAAGGTACGGTCATCAAGGCGCTCAGCTACGCGCTTCTGACGGTCATGCTCATCCTCGATATCGAAAGAGCTCCTCGGCGGTAACTCCCTCAGAAAGCGTCACCATACCCGCCGGTACCGCCAAGCTCGTGCGACTGACGATACTCTTCTTTTCTTGCATCAAGAGGCGCACATCAGCGTGCTGGCTTGCGTACTGCCTGGCGACGAAGAGAGGCTGAGACGCATTGCGCTTCAAGCCAGTCGTCACCGCGGAACATTTCGCCTCCGAATGGATGCAGCCGACGACTTCATCGACGATATTCTCACATAGACGATGAGCTTTGAGAGTCCGTACCCCGGTTGAAGGCTCCCTCAAGATATTGCCGCGTAGAATTAATGCGCGACGATCATTACGGGGAGGCAGAAGACAATCTGCCTGAAGACCGAGAAGGAGATCGCATTTACCGCGTGATCTTGGGCCTCCGTCCTGGAGTGCCGAGGCTGACCATCGTCCGAGCTATGCGTGGTGGTACTCGGGGATACAGTGAAGAGGCTGGGGCGAATAGCCACCTCGGTGCGCTGCCCTGCGAGAGAGAGGATCACGCCGCGCGTGATCAACCCGACGGTCCAAACAGAGGGATGGGCAGGGAGATGGGCGGGGAAGGGGATCCCGCCACGAAGAAGCGCATCGATGCGGTTAGGGTTGGCACGGAAGGGGTAACCTTCGGAGGAACTTCCCCGGCAGAGGAATCAACGGCATTACTGAGGACCGACGCTGCGCCAGAAGATGAGTATCATTCTCGCCCAAAAGAGGACTCTTGAGCCAGAGCTCCATCAAGCACGGCGGTCAAGAGACCATGATGACGAGGCGGCATTGACACCACGGAACATCGTTGAAGTGGTCGGGGCGCGGTAGGAAGACACACCTAAGATCCGAGCCGACACACCACCGGCTGGTCAAGCTCAAGACAGACTTGTCCGAAGAGGCGTGATCTCCATGCTGAAAGAGGCCGAAGAAGCAATTGGGCGGAGATATATAGAGGTGGTATCGTCGATGTTGAGCACACTGCGTCGAAGAGCCCAGAAGATGGGGACTTGCTTCAGCGTATCAGCATGGGAGGCTGCGATTGCGCAGTAAGGTGAGGTCGCCTTATTCTCGTCGTGATCAAGGCGCCCTTGTTGTCATCAAGATATCATACCAAAGCTGAGATCATCATGTGAAGTGGAGCACGGCTCTGGTGAAATGTGATCATGTATCCGGGATGGGGCGCTATCGCTGAAGCCAAAGACGCTTCGTCTTGAGGCGCACCCGTAGAGTCCCTGGACATGGACGTGACCGATGAGCTCCCATAACACCAGCAGGCAGTGGCGGATGGCAGGTCCTGCCCGATAGAACCTGACACACTTTTGAGGTCATGGGGCGTGGAACAAGACCACGTGGAAGACCTCATTACGGTCATTGGCTTTCACTTGAGAGACCAAGCTCCGGGAGCGGTCATGCAGCCGCGGATGGGTCAAGTCCGAGATGAGCGTATTGGGCCTTCCTTACGAGCTGTATAGAGCAGGTGGGATTGACCATAAGATTCTTCACCTCAAGCCTTCTTCTTGCTTGCATGCCCCAGCGAAGGAGGCTGAAGACAAGAGCATGGCGAAGGGATACGCAGACGAGAAGTCATGTCTGGATAGATATCCAGACGGCGAACTTCTTCCTGCGCCCTAGTGCGAGAAGGAGATCAGACATAAGGGCGAGCTATGTAAATTGAGGATGACGAACTGCTTTCGCCACCGAAGAAGTAACCGTAGAACCGCTAATACGTCTCGGGGTGCAGAAGATCTCCTGTGCAGAGGGGAGGTGGCAGGGTAGTTGGCGATAAGCGGTTAGCCTGAGCAGAGACCGGGGGTCTACGCTGGCGGCATGGCCGGGCTTATTGATGACGAGATGGTAATATGAAGCGCTGCTTGATCTTGTCCATCAGGATAGTGGCGAGAAGCATTACCGGCGGAGAGCTCGGTTGAGATGAAGCAGTGCGCGACCATTGCGGGGAATTTCTCAACTTGGGATCTTGTTCCCGTAAGAGATAGCTACGCCACTGTTTGCGCCACCTGAGCTTAGATCTGGAAAGAGCGCTTCATGTACCAGAGGCGGTCAAGAAGAGTTCTTAGCCAGGTCCATCAGCGCGTTGAGGGAACTCCGGCCAGCCTCCGACGTAGCGCTTATGGCGAATAACTGCCAGCGACCACCGCCGCCGTGACCGAAACAGATGTCAAAGTGGCGACCGGCACGTACAGAAGCATTGCCGTAATCGCAGCCTGCATGGAAAGGTGCAAGGACATTCTGGGGAAGGAATACCCAGCCATCTTATGCTGATCAATCTTCTACCGTACATAGGTCTTCCTAGGAGCTTGTCGCAGCTGTGGCGAACCGCTCTGAGCAGGCTCATTGTCCATCTGATTCTTGTACGTCTGCGATGACCTTAGCTTCGTCCGTCTCTGCGGCAGCGGGGATGGCATCTGCGTACTCAGCAACCTGCGTGTACTCGTGTACTGATGGATCTTCGACTGATCCTTGACGATAGGGCATGAGCTGAACATATAGTATTAGAGGGAGCTGGATAGGCGACTCAAGCCTTGTAACACAGCTCTACGACAGGCTTGCTTCGCGACAGACCTGCGTGAAGTCTGCATCAGCACCACGATCGTCTTGGCAATTCCTCGTCTTATCGAAAGTGGGATCTGAGGCGGTACCGACCTTAACATCGTCACCGAAGTAGGTGATACGGTGCGTCAGCAAAGTTTTATCAACTGGTTGAGGATCTTCTTCTTATCATCAACAGTCTTAGCCTGACAAGCTTCCAGTGAAGGATCTTAGCACCGATGATATATATGTTCTTGGGCTGGGGCGGTTATCGGCAGCCAACTATAGCAATGCTCCGCCGTCGGCATGGTTCGCCGTCTTACCAAAACTGGTCCAGCTGAAGCTAAATCTTTCAGCGACAGCGGATACCATCGCTACCTGAGCCAAAAGGAGTGCCTGGCAGCTCTACCGTCTGAGCATAAGCGGCCGTGGAAGTCCGAGAGCTGCTAAGGATCATTCTGTTCAGTTTCATTGTCTCTTGTCTTTAGTGTGTAAATGATTAGCGCAGTGACCGTAGACCTCCACCATATAGAGCGGATGGTCCATGGCGGGGTGCCCATAACTTGAATTGTACGTGCCTTTTGCGGAACCAGTTTCGGGTGAAGAGGTCTACACAGTGAAGGGGCCAGTGAACAACCGCACCATACCGGTGGCCTGAGGGGTGAGGTACTTATGGTGCACGGTGACCCGGCGAACGACGGTGGGTGAGCAGCGCCGTGCCGACCGATGCGGTGCGAGTTCATTGTTAGCCAACCCTTCTGCTCCTGCCGAGGAGGTGGGGACAGAGCATATGGAGTTAGCCCACTCAGACCAAAGCGATAACGGGAGCGAGAAGAGTCCACGACCACGAGGATCGAGGGATCCACTCGGCACCAAAGCCTACCGCGATAGTGATCGCGAGGGTCTGTACCATCCTGAGCAAGGCCCGTGGCCTTGGCCCCTGCATATAGGTGAGGCGCTCAGTGAGGAGGCTCTCCTTCTTGTAAGCGATGGGTAGCACCGAGAGCAGGTAGCTCATAGGCTTTTGTAATTGGGAGGTTTTTGGTGGGGTGATTGTATCCTGAGGACTCGAGCTGAAGCCTGACTGGAATTCTCGGCTAGGAGGTGATCGATGAGCGTCGAGCAGACCCGATCTCAGGGGAGGCGGCGCACCCACGACGAGGCTACGTCCTTCTTCACGATCAGATCAGCACGGTACTGCGCACCGATATCAGCCTTGAAGCCCTTGAGCTGGAGCCGTATTCTGCGGTGAAGGGTTAGATCGCACCATCTGGGTGATATATACCTGACGCTCCTGCGTCGTATGTGGGGTACGCAGAATAATTCACTGGGGAGAAGCCTCCGGTACGCCCTGCTACCGAGGTGGGTCGCTAAAAGCCACCCTGCCCCAGATGGGTACGTTGGTGATTGTTTATCTCCCTGGAGCTTCTCGAGGCTACCGAGCGATAGCCTTTGCAATTAGAAGGGTGATCCTACGCGACCGCGATATGACGACTCCACGGGAAGGGATCGTAGCCGTAATCAAAATTTACCAAGAACACAGCTATCACGATTCCGCCTTTAGCGGGTGAGATCCACGCAACGTACTGCCAGATCATGATGAAGGTCGCGGGTGGTGACAACGGTATGAGGCAGGGTTAGCGGGGTTGACGACTGAGGCCGTCGCAGACCACACCATTCGAGCTCGATGATACATGACGCCGCAGCATACCGAGTGTCCCATAGCCGAAGCGACTATGGGGCGAGCGGTCTGGGTGCTCGACTTCCTGGGCAGAGGGCGCCTGCTGTCCCAACTGTAAGTGAATGCCCTGCTGGAAGGTAGCGATCTTCTTCTGCTTTATCATCTGTTGTACTCAGTATCTTAGTCGTCCGAAGACGAGGTCGGGCTCCACGCATACCTTCAGGAGGTGCTGCTCGATGAGAGGAGCATCGCGTGACGGGCACCTTGGCATTAGGGTCTGCCGCCTTAGCTTCATCTATACCCCTTGATCTCATAGATCACTCCACAGGACACTCCTGGGGTAATCCTTGCCTCGGTCGTCTGCCCGAAGTCTCATTGCAGGGAGGCGTGATCTCCATGGATCAACAGTGAGCGCGGAGTGAAGTGATTTCGCGCCTTGAGTCGGAGTATAGAGCCCTAGGGAGTATTTCCCCCAGTATCATTTCTCCCTTAGGAGGTCTGCTCATGGGTGATCGCTGTCCCCAGGTCTATGACCAAAGGCTGACACCCTCGGGTGCCAGAGCATGTGCCCCGACGACAGCTGCGATACGGTCACTACCGAGGCGCTTGCAATTAAATAAGCCACGCTACAGGTACGGCTATATAACAAATGGGCCTGCGGCACGGTGGGGATGCGCTCAGCGAAGGCAGGCCAGTAGCATCTTGTGAAACAGCTGCGACAGAGCTATGGATCGCCGCCTGCAGGGCTGGGTGATCACGGATAAGATGACCCGGCTTCTCGTAGGAAACTTGAGGGAAGGTAGTGGGCGATGACTCACCTCATCCCACCACGACCGCTTTGCAGACCGAGTTTCCCTGACCGATGATTAAATTCGCGGTGGTCAGATGATCAATGATACCACAAAGAAACGACTTTTTATCTGGAATATACCGCAACTACGGTAAGGCGACTTCTATCACCGCGCCGAGGCGATGAAGCCATCTTTGCGAGTCAAAGGTGGCGTCCTTCTCCAACCAACTGTACGGTCGGATGAGGCCCATCCTCTGCCTCACGCATTTCGCTCCTCGTCCTCAGGGCTCTGGTCATGAGCCCGCAGGGGATGGAGGACCCATGGATGATCACACGGTTGCAGCTACCGGCGTGCTCGTTGCCAGGGAGCTCCGGCGTTGCTTGCTCGTATGGGGCTGATGAGCCCCAGGATCACATCCCCCTCACTCTCGTCGAGATGATGTCGGTATAGTGGTGTGATCAGAGAGTCTTGATTGGTGCGAGACCGCGCTCATCACCACAGAACTGGTGGCAGGCGCTCGCCGACGGCGGTCCTTAGCTGGCAGCGACCTCCCGCGGATCGGTTGCAGGGGACACGCTCTCAGGCGAGGGCTCCTCGACGTCTTCGTCGGTATAGTAAGCTATAAGCTCAGATTCTTTCGACATAAGTGATGTGCTGTGGTCTAATCTTTCTTGAGTGGGGCTCCCTCATCAGCCCAGGCGCCCATGGCCATAACCGGTACCTGAAGGGCTCCTCCCGTGCAGTGACGATCGTGGGGAGCCAGCAGGATGTCGCCAGCATCCGGGGATCGTGTGAACCGCATTCCCATAGCGCTCATGGTGACTCGGGATTGGTGCAGTATAAGGCCGTCCTCATCCTCTATGGGGAGCGAGGGTGATCAGTGGATTGCCTAGAAATGCTCGGCAAGAAGACGGCCGATAGGATGCTGAGCAAGGCGGACGCCACCTCACTGCTTAGAAGATACGTGGCAGGAGGGCACCCGTGCTGGGAGGACAGAAATTGCTGGTTGACCTCGTGATCCTTGATGATGAACGAAGGCGGTCATTCATCTTACGGTGCTCTGACACCTGGCTCAGCGAAGCACAGACGTAGAAGCGCCTTCTTCTTCGGGTCAATCTTCTTTGGGCGACAGATCTCTCGATGGCACGCTGATGAAAACGTCACGCTTGATAGGCGTAGCCTTGAAGCCGTGGGATGATGAGAGAGATCGCGCGCACACGAGCAGACTCATCGACCAGCTCGGTGAGCAAGCGATGATCCGAAGTCGGCGTGGGTCAGTGAGCATAGTGTAGGTAGCTGTTATGGAAGGGGCTGTCGCACTCACGGCACCGAAGGCGGCCTGACGCACGACCTCATAGATGAGGACTACCGCCAGCGACCGAGACGATGACGAACCGATAGCACCGACTCTGGGATACAGGACGATCTTACGCACGGCACGGGACGTCCTGTGACACTCCGGATCTTCAGCCCAAGGACCAGACCGAGGAAGCGACAGCTCACTCTCGGTATAGATATCTGCGGCTTCTCTGAGGCTGCGGCGATCAGGATCGTTCTCTTACGGGAGGGTCACGGCCTGTCGAGCTGACACGGCAGACGGGGATACGGTGGAGGGCTAACAGAGGTCTTGACGGCATCGGCGGTCACCGACACGCTCCCTCGCTCGGGGATGTGATCGCATCACACCAGCGCACTCTGCCGTCACGGGCGATGGCGCCGAAGTTACGCATGGGTAAAACCGCCCATCAGAGGGACTACAGAGGGAGGCGATCGCTTCTTCGTGAGCATCGGGATGAGCCGATCCAGCTGCGTGTGCTCGATCTCGCTGATAAAGCGATGACCCTGATGCTGCTGGCGCGTCAGCGCGTCAAAGCGCTCCTCGAGGACGATCTGCACGAGGGATCGTACGCTCGCCCAGCCCACATCCATGTATGGCTCAGCTTGCGCTACGCGGTCCGCGCCGAGTGAGATCTTATCAATCTCGACCCGCCTCCGGGGCTTCGATAGATGGGTGGATCCCGAAGATCGGGTTATTCTTTTCCCCATCAGTCCTTATACCTTATTATATATATCAGTCTATTCTCTTTGGTTCGTGCCACATGCACCCAGATCAGTAGGCGGTTTCAGACGTGCGCACATAGAGCAAAGATACAAAAAGATAACAGACTCCTCCCCCGTGAACTCACACAGCCACGCTCTTCCCACACATCTCCACGAGGGTGATCAGCGCTACACGCGAACCTCAGCATGGATCTCAAACGCGTAAGTAACAGGCACGCCTCCCCTATCTCCGAACGAGGCATTCCTTTGAAGTGGGTACTATCAACCTATATGCGGGGCGTGCGTGAGCTATAACTTTCGGTGCGAAGCTATACGTAACTGGACTGGATCCTATATGCTTTTCTCTTCATTCCTATATATAGCTTTGCTGGTGACCTATATTAGTTGTTGTTTGTTTTGCGTAGGAGATAAAAGTTGTGGGCGCGTGGCAAAATAAGTTTGGGCTACGTACGTGGACGATAATCTATGTACGTGGATATTTGGTTACTGTACCTGGTCTTTTTAAGACTACGTACATAGATGAAAAACCACTATGTGGAGGCGCTTTTTCTTCACGAAATGAGTACTTTTCCCTCCCGCTGAATAAGAGGTACTACTCGCGATAAAGGCGCCAGATGCACTGTCCCTTCGGAGAAGGTACTATCCGAGACTGGGTCGTGCATCCCATGGCAAATAAATAGAGGCCAGGACTCTGCAACGGTCTCATATGGGTCAGCAGGGAGAGCTATAGGTCACGGGACTCCGACCTATATGGGTTCCGTCAACGTCTATAGTTCATAGCCTCTATAACTCAACATACACCCTCACTGTCCCTTATGAAACAGACATATGAACGCCCGACCTCGGACTATCCTCACTGCACTTCGGTGGGGGCTTGACGTCAACGTGAAACAGCGACCTAGGGCTGTAGCTGATGCTTCCCCAGAGCCAAGCTGGCTGTGGTCACAGCCATGTCAGCGTACTGCGTGTCGGTGATATTATTCAGCTCGAGGCCAGCGCGCAGGGTGATCGTCAACGATGATCGAGCGAGGTCGACAAGCGTCGCAAAAGGGACTGACGGTGACACGATCCTGACCAGTGCCCAGGGGGCTTCTATTCGAAGCCGACGTTGATAGCGAGCGTGCGCGACTTATGCCGGGATAGTTCAGCCATGCCCAGACGTCGCGACATCAGAGACACGATGCTGGCGTCATATAGGGGCAGTCAAGGCTGAGACGTCCAGCATCACCAGGGAAGACGGGTACTCGCCAGGGCGAAGAGCCAGCCAGCTTGAGACCTGGTTCTGTAAGCTCGGCGATATTGTGCGGTGAAGACGGTCTCCATGGGTCGAAACTTCACCGATCAATGAGATTGCTCCTTCATCAAGAAGTAAGAGAGGTGCGCCTCTACGTGCGGTCTGGTACTTCGCAATAGCCTCGAAGAGTGGGCATACTCAGGCTGGAGATTGTCTCCATGCTTGTGGACAGGGTCGGTGTACCAGAGGTCGTTCAGGGTCGGCGACGCACTCGAGCGACTCAAGTAGCGACAGCTCCGGCGATCAAGGGGATGATAGTTCACACTCACCGAAGGGAGGAGGTATGCTTCCTGAGAGGGTGTGATTATGACTCACAGTGTCCAGCAGATCAACCACTTGTCCAGCTTGACGGTATGCTCCAGCTGGAGGCTGACGTTCGTTCGGCTACCGGGCTTTATTGTGGTAGCTCTCGGGCTTGGCGGCGGCAGCATTATAGCTTATTTCCGGTGACCTCCCTCCGCAGCAGCTCACCAGTGTCGTCGTCGTCCCGAGGAGGAGCGCGCTGGTTGGCACGATGAGCCCAGCACCATAGTTATTCACGATATGGTGGTTCTGCCCGAGGTCGTCCACGCACCAGCCGAAGCAGTCGTACTCACGATCAATAGATGGTGGGAAAGACGCGGGCGCTCCGCAAGGTCACCGCCAGCAGGCGATCATACGCTGGGCATAACCGTACTGATTGGGATATAGCCGAATAAAAGGGACACCGAACTTTCTCATTGTAGCCAAGCTGGAGATCCCATCTTGTTCTCCCGCTGGGTAAGCGTGTTTACCAGAGGCATTATAAATCTCGTGGTCGGTATTCGTGCGGTAGCCAGCGCTGGGCAACGGCTCAGCCAGGCATTCTCACTTGCCCACGTCATCGCTCAGGGCTCTGCACCCCACAGGCGGTGCATGCCCACCCAGCCAGCCTGGCATAAAGCTACGCGCTGTGCTGATGATGTTGTGCCCCAGCCCTGTCCAGATAAGAGCTGAAGTACAAAAGCTTTCGATACGCTACCGATATCAAAGGTTGATAGGAAATAGAAGCAGTGCCCCGACACTGCTGCTGACATTGACCCCATAGGAGGAGACGATCACGCTCGTGTGAGCCACCACGGATGGAGACATCAACCTGCACTCATGGCGCCGCTTGAGACATCGTCGATACCCGCCCATAGTTTCATAACCGGATGCCGCACCGGTCTGGGCGATCTCCGTGACGAGATGACGGTGACGAGTCGCGTAACTTCATTCAGCGGGGCAACCATCTTGAGCGTGACCGTGACCCCCTGTAATATCAGGGCTCACCAGAACTGGATTCCAGGCTCAAAGGCGCTACATTACGCACTGACGGTGGGTGTGGTGACACCAGGCTGGTGACGTGCCGATGATGATAATACAGTGCATCGTGTTGACACCGTAGCTCTTCGCCACTCCCGCCAGGGCGGCAGCACACAAGTCTGCATGTTTGTTTAAACGCAATCAGATAAAGATTGATCAGACGTGGACCTCACCTCGCTTGCCATCACGAAGGAGACACAAGCCGAGAAGGTAACAACCATTGAATAGGAGGATCTCGTAGCCGCCTTACACTACAAACTCTCCGCTGCCAACGACGCCGTAGCTCACAGGAGAGGATACAGAGGTGGGGCGTGAAGCGATCACGTACCAGCCGGTGAAGAGCGAAAGCGAAGGGGTCCTAGGCAACCCATGGGTATGAGAGACTGCCGTGAAGATCGTCTTCAGCGCAGGGAGCTCTGCTGGATCACGACTGATGAGGGTACCAACGGGCCACCCACATCGCAAGGTGGAATCCACCAGCGACGACGCCTCCCCTACCGCATCATCCTCGAACTTCATACCGAGAGGTCGGTAAAGACCGGTCGTGAGACTGGTCAGGGCCGAGTCAGCGTGAGAACAGAGGCAGCTGTCGATACCAGCGTGAAGAAGATCGGGACCCACGGACCTAAGTGCCCTGCCAGCGAGAAGGGCAGGATATCATCTCTCGCTCAGGCAGGTCCAAAGCCATCCGCTGCGCCGAAGTGGAGGAACCCCAAAGACGAGAGATATTTTCCAGCAGGAGGAAGCCGAAGCCGTGGTTAGCACATCATTACCAGGCCTCACGGGTGTACGGCACAGTGAGGGTTCTTCTGCATCATATTCTGATCCAAGCCCGTCATCACGATGACAATGAAGATACCATGACAAAATTCTTCAGAAGTACTCGGGCTCATCAGTCATCGAAGAACTCGGCTGTGGGATCTTCCCCGACCAAGCGCACGATACCTGAGAGGTTGAGGCCGCTGTCGAGACGACATAGACGATGGTCCAGCGTGAGCACAAGGCAAACCGTCTGCAAGACATCCGTCCAGAAGGCAATACGGCAAC
>BNJV01002489.1_pt1 | contig 30944 bp, 40 predicted proteins | sample 8540591 | NCBI WGS metagenome assembly BNJV01 (sample SAMD00202457, study PRJDB9452) | human saliva metagenome | host: Homo sapiens | reverse complement strand
AGATAACATCTAAAATACAACTTATTGAAAAATAAAGAAGTTACCTTGTTGGCATAACTGAATAGGTAACGATTTGCGAAAACGAGCTACTTGGCTTTTGCTGTTTTCTGCTAACAAAGAACAGCTTGTTATTCTGTCTGCAAAGATAATACTTTGTAACCGAATAACAAGCGTTTTTAATGAGATATTCTTTATTCTGCACTTTTTGTATGCTGCTATGTTTATATTCCTCTTCCACGTTTCCTCTTTCTGTTAGCTTGGTTTCTGAGTTTGCGCTGCCACGCTGCTTCGGCATAATCATCGCCCTGTGCGGTTGGTGTAATCATCCCGCCTAAGCTCAACACTTCATCGACTACGCTCATGGCAGTATCAGCCACTGCGTCAATGGGACTTTGCATTTGTGGGATGTCATTGTCTCGTGAGATAGAGGAACGGCTTTTTGGGGTACAAGTTGATAACCTGTATCAGGCTGTTCGTTCTTTTCTATCGGTTCCTGTATCGTTTGGTGTGGTCTTTTTAATGCTTCTTTGTTAGTTGGTTCAAAGTTATTCTTCGAGGAACGGTAGCCGAACTCCTGCCTATTTCCGACGCCTTGAAAGATTGTCCTCTGTATGAGAATTTCAAGCCATAGACCTTTCCTGCTTGTTCTTCACGCGCTCTATGGTAATGCCGTTCTTGTTTAATTCGTAGAGGAACATGGAATTTCCCGTGATGCCTGTTCCTTTGTACTTGTCAAGCAGGGCATAACAAACATTCTGTACTTGATGCTTTGTTTGCTCTCTCGTGGGATTAGCCTTTGTCTTTTTGGTGTTTCCTTTCTGCCTTAATCTCCTTTGCGATGGTCAAGCCTTTCTCTCTACTTATTTCCTCCGCCACTCTCGCTGCCCTGTTGCTCACAAAAGTAGTATCATAGACCTCACCAAACAGGCTGATGCGGTTGGCGATGATGTGAATATGTCTGTTGTCGGTGTCCTTGTGCGTTACCGCCACCCATTGGTGGTTGTCAAGTCCCATTCGCTTGGCAAACAGATGGGCTATTCCCATAAGCTCGGATACAGGCAGTCTTTTCTCGTCTTGTGGTGCGATACCGATTTCAATACGCGGAACTTGTTCCTGCAACGGCTGTTATAGTCACTGACCACTTTCATTTCCTCATAGATAGTCTTTGGCTCCCTGCTGCAAAGGTTGTGGGAAGGCAAAGCCGACTGCCAAGTTTACCCTCTCTGAAAATATAGTCTAAAAGCCGTGCTGCCATGCGCTATCGCCTTACATTTTTCCTATCATCTCTTGTTAGATTTAAGACCTTATATATCTCATCGTTCACATGAAAATGGGGGTCGTAAAATCGCTTAAATGCCTCTTTGGCACATAGCGAGAGGTTCTTTGTGATATGTAACCAATCCTCGTTCTTGACCTTGATGAGGTTAGAAATCTGCCCGTAGAACCTTCCTGTATGCTGAAGTATGGCAATGGCTTCCTTTCATTTTTCGGTCATCTTGGGAACGGCTGCCACCTCTCCATTCAAAAGAATCTCACGGCAGTACTCGGAGAACTTCCGCCCTGTGCTTTCTGCTTTTGCCTTGATGCGCTGCTTCTCCTCCAAAGTACACCTAACCTTGATGAACTCCGTCTTGTTCATCTGTTTTTCTTCATTGTCCTTCTGCTGCCATTGGGTAGCTTTTTCTTCTGTATTTCTTCATATAAGTTTCTCTGAAAGTTAAGCATTATGGATGATTCGTTGCTGCTAATTTCTGAATGCTGACCGATGAGAACGTAGTGATTACGGTCTTATCTCCCCGATAGTCTGACGAGGGGAGCAAGTGCAGTTTAGTGGTACAAACTGACGTCTTGCAATATCAGTTAAAAATGCCGATAACACCTAAGGGTGTTGCCCCTACCGAAAAGTGAATGCACGACATTCCGTGTTTAACTGCGTTCGTGGTATTCCCACCGTTCAGGCATTGGACTAATAATTATGGTTTTATTTCTTTTGGGGAAGAGTCGAGGGTTTCAAGGAAAAGGGAGGACCTTTCCAAGAAAAAGCCCTCGCTCCTTTTTCGTGCTTATAGCTTTCTCCACTTCTCTATATCCTCGTGGTATTCCTCCAAATGACTGCGGACGAGGTTCTCCACGAAACTTGAAAAGGTTGCTGCCCTGTCACCCAATCTTCGCACGATGAGGTCTGCACGTTCCTGTGTTTCCTTACTCAGATAGACAGCCTTTCTATTACTGAGTTTGGTAGGTAAAAGATAGGCTTGCTTGTAGGCTTCAAGCGTTTCCTTTCTCATTTTGGCACTGATGCGTTTCTTAACGGGTGCATTCTCTGGCAGCCTTGCTTGTTCAGTTTCGTGTGAAAACTCGGTACACCGTGATACCTCTGTGTTCTGTAATGGCTCGACATCCTCTGATGGCTTACCACTCCTTGTCATCTTTGTGTGCTGCTGGCTACTTCTTCCGAGCAGTTCTTCTTCGTTACCACCTAAATAATATGAAAGGTCATACTCTACCTCTGTTGTTTTCTTCTTTTCCATTTTTCTATCTCATTTTATGTTTAACTTGTTTTACCTTTATAGAGTTGCTTTGCATTTGCTGCATCACCTGTGATAGTTTCTTCTGTTGCTCACGTACCCTATGTACGTGATATTCGTTGAGGTCTTTGAAGTTCCTGTAATGCACTGACATATCCTCGACCTTGAAAACCAGCCCTGATGAAAATCATTGGTTGCCCTCTTTCCTGCATCATCATTGTCAAGGGAAGGCACGGATATGGGTTAGGTGTCGGTCGTTCAGATAGCGGATAGCCCTGCAACATTGCTTACGGAGTTCATCACGAGGCAGACACTCGTTACTTCTTCTTTCATTGAAAGGAGAGAAAGGAAATCTATAAATCCTCGAACACGCATACAGGCTGTATCTTATCAGCGTCCTTGTCTCTCAACTTGTCTATGAATATCGGGTAATGTCCTTCGAGACAATCGTTCCCTTGAACGTACCGTTATCTCTAAGCTCATAACCTCCCGATTGATTGGCAAAGCCGATGGCTTAGTAATGATGGCCTCTTACCTCATAGCTGATACAACGTAGAAAGGGTGTAGCCTTTTCTATATTGATGCAGCGTTCTTCTGTGAGGGTATTTCTGCAAATGGAGTGGCAAGGTGTCTGATATACCTATCAGTCTCCTTGCTCCACCATTTGTAGAGGCTGCCTGCCTGATACTTTCCTGCTTAGAAGTGTCTTGTACCCTCTCTTTGAAGGCTGTGCGCAGTATCATCGGGATCGTTTCGTCCCAATTGACGGATGGCTTCTAATAATGTGCAGCCCTCCAACCGCATATAAAGGTCGATAATACTGCCGCCCTTGCTTCTGGCATAATCTATCCAAAGGTTCTTTTTCTGTGTCCACCTTGAAACTTGGATGCATATCTTCACGAAGCGGTGAACGGTAGAGGGCATAAGATGGTGTCCTACGCACAGATTTGATACCTTTCCTTTCAAGATACTCCACTATGGGGTATCGCTTGATGAGTGATAAATCTTCTTCTTTCATTGTTATTATAATTATTTGGTTGAACATTTATTCATTCTGATTTTAATATCGGATTATATCTTGATTATGCTGATAGGGCAAACTTCATTTATTCTTTTTCGTTTCCTAAAGTTTTTTTCCCTAAAAAACTTTTTCACTTTCTTCTTACTACATATATTTTGATTGTAAGTAATTGACATTCAGGTATGAGTTGTAGTAAACAACTATACTACATACGCTACTACATCAAACTACTACAGCTATTTACCAGTGGGCAGGGGTGGATTTTCCTAATCTTATACACATAGACAGGACTACAACCTTCACGCCTCTTGCTTACCTTTTCAAAGCCAGCCCTTTTGAGTGCTTCGCCCATACGTTTGAGTGTCAAAGGCTGATGGGTATAGATGCCTAAGTAGGCGAGTATTTCAGTAGTGGTCATATAAGTACAATGAGGATTGTCCTCTGTTGGCTTTTCAAAACAGCGTAATAGTAGTTCCATTTCAGCGGTCTGCACTTGGAAGTCCTCACTCTCCCTGTATAGCTCCGCTATCTCGTCATCATTGAACCAATAGCGGAAGCCTGATTTTAAAAGGGCTTTGGCTTCGGTATAGACGGCATCCATAGAAATAGCTTTAGCTCGTTCAATATCAATGGCAAGCACCTCAAAGGGCAGGAAGCGTCTGCTTCCTGTCGGGTCGGTCAAAAATCGTTGCCGTTCACCGATGCTACGAAACTCGCCAAATGGGGATGTTCCTCCACATACTTGTCGTAGGGCATACGATATTTGACCATCGGGCAGGTGATGAGGTTCTTGAGTTCGTTCTCATCACGCTTGTTGAGGGCTTTGAGCTGGTCGTCTATGTTTACGATGAGGTTTTGCCCTATATAGGTGAGTGTATCTTTCTCCTGCGGATATATCTTACCTGTGTAGCTGTAACCTTTAGCGCAGGCGGACAAAAGCAAATCAAGAAAGGTAGTCTTGAACTTACCTTGTTCTCCTGTCAGTACAAGGCAGGTATGGTTACGGCATTCACGGTTGTCCATCGCATTGGCAACCACTGCCACAAGCCATTTGGTAAGGTACGGCAGCCACTTCTCGGAGTTACGGACGGTAACGCACGATGCAAGATTGGCGATGGCGCATTGGTTTATCTCTATCTTGTACAGCACTTCTGAAGCATCAACCGTTGGCAAAGCCTTGAAATACTCCTGTATGGGATTGATACGGGGAGAAAAGCTGCTTTCAATGATGGAATAGAGATTATCAGCGGAAGTAATAATACCTTCCTCGCTATCAAGTTCCCTGCGAAAGGTATTGATGTCATAACGGCTGACCTTACTATACACATTGGCATACTTGGGAGAAAACTCTGTTCTGCCAAGTACGGTGTTGAACCTGAAGTCATAATGGGTGGAGAGGTAGCTTTCTATCTCCTTGTTTTTGGAAGTTTGCCTACTATGCTTCGGCTTATCTTCTGTGCGTATATTGCTATTGTCTGCGCATTTCTTCATAATCGTCCTAAAATGATTTCTGAAAGTGAAGTTAAGGAGGATAATTCTGATAGCCAAGCATTCTCGGTGTGCTTGCATAATGTTGCATAAACCTGCTATAAAATTCCTTGTAGGAAATCATCAAACATCTTAGTTTTTAGTGGATTAAATGGAGAAATCAAAGGATAAAAGGAAATGATCCAAATACCAATAATTGATTGGCTTTGTAACAAACCACATTCAAATGCGGTATTCCGCACATTTGGGTAGTGAGCTATAAGTAAAGGAATAACAAAGAACGGATAAGAGCGAAAAATAACAACCTATTTAAACAAAAAGCAATCCACAAAAAAAGATGTAAGCAAAAATTAAGAGCTTATCTCTATGTTCTCTGAAATCTTAGAACAAGGCAGAATACTTATGTCAAATGGTAGGTTGTACCTTTTATAGCTATTGGCAGTGAAAGAAGAAAAGTGGGCGTATCAGCGTTGATAACGACATGGAATGAGGAAGAGAAATTTCATCGTATTTCCTTTGTTTTCCCTGCTGTTCCTTAGTGCTTTGAGCATAAGGAAACTATCCCTACTTTTGCATCGTGATGGGGCGCAGAACGCTGCAACAAAAAGAAAACAGTAACAACAAACAAAACAATAGAAGTATGGGGTATTTAATAATTACAGACCAGAACTGGCAGAAACTAAGGGACGAGATATTAAGTCTTGCCGACTGCTGCCACAAGACATTTGGAGAGAAGTCTAAGCATACCGACTGGCTGCACAATGGTGATGTGTGCCAGCTGCTTAACATCAGTAAGCGCACATTGCAGCATTACCGAGATACGGGCGTACTGCCCTTCTCACAGATCGGGCACAAGTGTTATTATAAACGTGAGGACGTGGAGAAAGCTGCTCCTTGCGAAGACGGACAAAACTAAAAAGCAATAGAATATGGAAACAGCAAAAGATTTGAATTTTTGGCTCGGACGAGATGCAGGTGATGCTTACCGCACTGCACGATGTGGGCAGGAGAATAAAGGAAGTGGGAGAAACGCACAAGCCCCTGTTTGGTGGCGAGCATTTTCTCACAGGTAAGGAGGTATGTGAACGGCTGTATATCAGTCCTCGAACATTGCAAGATTATAGAGATAAGGGGATTATACCTTATACGCAATTTGCAGGGAAGATACTCTATAAGGCTTCGGACTTGGCGAGGTTACTGGAAGAGTATTACAAGGTATAACAATAAAAACACCTAACTAAACATAGCCTGTTAGGTGTTTTTGCTTTAATCTTTCCTAAGATTCTTATAATATATTTACTTCTGTTTATAAAGTATATAAACCCAACTTTTTGAAAGTAAGAGCCAATTTGTCAAAGTATATTATAACTTTCCAGTACAAAAGTTCAAATCGCTAACATCTGCAAAATTGCCATCTTTTATCTCTTGCAAAAATAGCCGAGCACACATTTCGGCATCATCGCCAGCACGGTGGTGTGTACCATACGATATAGAGAAATGGTCGCAAAGATAGTCGAGCGAATTACAACCGAAATCATAGATATGTCGGGCGGCACAGAGCGAACAGTAATAATCAATGTCAGGACAAGGTAGATGGTGTAGTTGTAAGGCATGGCGAATACATCTCATATCAAAGGTTGCATTGTGGGCTACCAGTACTGGGCAATCCTTGAGATACGTTGTGATTTCCTCCCATATCTTTGAAAATGTAGGTGCGTAAGCTGTGTCTTGAGGGCGTATGCCATGTACCTGCATATTCCAATAGCTATACCTGTTATCTTCGGGACGCACCAACCACGACTTGGTTTCAACCACTTTTCCTCCTTTTACCACACATATACCTGCTTCACAGATAGATGAACGTTTGGCTGTAGCGGTCTCAAAGTCGATAGCTATAAAGTTTATATTGTTCATTTTTATTTCTTATAGTGGTATAATATATTTTCTGTAAATTGCTTCATCTCCTGTCGCACACTTTCAGGTTCTAACACTTCTGCCATATCTGTTTGCGCTAAAAGTGCTTGATAGAAATCGAACGTAGGACGCACATTCAACTCAAAAGTGATGGATTCATCATCTTGTGCTATGATGCGTTGAGAATGATGTAGGGGTAGACTTTCCAAATAGCAGCAATGAGGTTTCCATGCTTTAAGTACTATCCTTTCAATGGGGATATTCTTGTTGGCTATAATGCCATAACAACCCTCAAAAATATTCCTCAATATCGAAACTTTTCTTCATCTTAAAGTGCTTATCGGTTAGCGCCATATCAAGCACTCTATCGAGGGCATAAAGTCGATAGTCGTCAGCAGGGCGGTTGCCACCATCCTCTTTGTTTTGCCTTTGGTTGCGTTCAGAGTAATAAGGACTACGAGCCAGCACATACCATCTACGGTTAATCACTTTCAGATAATAAGGCTCTATCTCAAAACTATTCTCTATAGGGTTTACCAAATCCTTGATAAGTGATGTAAAGCATCTTTTCTTCTCGCATAGCCTGCATGATACTGGTTAGCCATTCATGTCCCGAAGGAATATCCTCGAAAAGTATTCGCCCTTCCAGCTTTTTATCAGCTTGCACTTGGTTAAGTACACTGTAACTATCAATCAGCCAAGAGCGTAAACATAGATGTCAGTAGTATTAGACAGAATTATTATACATTATTAAATACAAATACCGTACCATTGCTATGATAAAAAAATCAGATATACATCACTTTAAACCTATAAATCTATAATTTTACATAGTTAAGCCTTTTTGTATCACCAAAACATCTTCAATCGATACAAAGACCTCTCTGCCATAACGGCTTTCCTGGTGGTTGTAAGTGTTGAATTTTGCGCCATTGTCAATATCAATATCCAGTACATTATTCCAGTATTGACCTTCTTGAAGAGGATACCCTGGATCAAGGCAGAAGAGACGCAAATATGCCTTTTTGTTCTTCGTAGCCAATCACCGTTATGGCATGACCACCTTTTCGTTTCCAAGAAAAGCCAAGTTCTATTGGTGAATGTTCGTCTAACGAGGATTTGATAATAGCATATAATTCTTGCTTCTTTGCATTTTCAGTAGAATACCATGCGGTGGACACGCACTTTTTGAAGGCGTGCAACAATTCCGTATTCAAGACTTCTAACTCGTAACCTTCTCTGACCAATCCTTTGGCGTTATTCAAGAATGTGTCCACTAAACGACCTTTTAGAACTACGGCCATCATGTTTTTTTGTCCAAATCTGTAACATCTAATCGTTTTATCGAGCGGTTGATTATTAAGCACATCATCAGACTATAAACAGCACAAGCTCCATCCATATCACCCTGATGAAGGTGAATGAGGTCTTTAGTTCCTGTGGCGACAAGACCATTGGACGTAAGGGAAACCTTATCGATTATATGTATCATAAGCCAAATTACATAAGTTCGACGGCTGTCAGCTCACTACTGGTTTTATAATTGCCAATCAAGTCACCTCGAAAAACTTTTCCAGCCTCCAGTCTTTTACCTTTCTCAATCTTGTGAATATAGAGGAGGTCATTGGGTTGAAGGCTACTGTTTACAGCTTCAATTACCATCAATGCCTTTTTTTCTTTATGCTCAACGACTTTAAATTTGACTGTTCGATCCATGTACTTTACAAGTACCTCGGAGTCCAACTCTAATTCATGGATGTACACGGCGGAATCTTGAAATCCCCAAATACTATCTACGGAACGAGCCAAAAGATAATCATCCCATGTCGAGAAACCCAAGTATAAGGCTATGGTGTTAAGCGTATAAGAGTTGGTACGGTGGTCGTCATCGATATAACCCATTAATCGTTTGAGAGTAGTTACACCGATGGAACGCTGCGTTACGTCCAATATCAACTTGGCCAGCATGTCAAAATCCTTTGCCTGATCAAAGAGCAAACCAGATTTATCTTTTAGGTCGTCAATTACTATATTGCTTAATATCATTATACCGTTACTTTTATGAATGAATAATTATCATCCATATCGGGGAGCCATATCATCCAAACACTTCAGATTTACCTTGTCGCATGAAACTGCGTATTCTTCAACAGGGAGCTGCTTATGAAATCCATCAGAACATAAAAAGAAACGTATCTCCTTCTGCAATAGATAGGACTTCAATAGGTATCTCTTCCTTAATTTCATCACCCATGATGGCACGAGTTACAATCGCTGCATACTTCTCATAGATAGAAGAAGTAATGGCCATTTTGTTTGAGAGTTGCTGAACAATAGAATGGTCTGTTGTGCAGAAATCCATTTTGCTCTTGCTAAATTTATACACTCTACTATCACCAAGCCATGTTATGTATGCATAGGTACCTTTAATAAAAAGCACCGCAATGACAGTTCCCATTTTTACCACCAATTTTCCATCTGTTTTAATCATAAGGGCATCATTAGCAAACACTATTGATTCCCTCAAAAGATTTTCAGGAGTATAATTGGTAGTATTCTGCTCCACATACTCCACAATACTTTCAGCCATCAGTTTGTGAGGCTATCTCACCATGTGAGTAGCCCCCATACCGTCAGCTAATACAAATATTGCAGAGTCTGCAGACAGTGAACGATGGATTACATAATCCTGGTTCACTGTTCTACTCCTCTATTTGAATATTCTATTATGTTCATTCTTATTTTTACAGCTTGTATAGTATCTCCACCGTGTTTGGTTACACGAGGACGAATGCTAATCTTTATCGGACGCTGAGTAATCGCTTTATCAGTCGCTTTGTTAGCCCATAGGGTGAGGCTTCACCCGAGCCCAATGCAGCCATTTCAGTAGCCGTCAGCGTTTGAAGTGGAGTTATAGCCTTTTGAACATGCTTCACCCATGCAGGTGAACTAAAAGCGGTGCATCACTACCATCGAACTAAGTTCGATGATTTCTGTAGAGCAAACTCATTGGATCCTGACTGGCTATCATGATTGAAACGCCCTTATGACGCATTTTCACGAATCGCCGTAGTAATAGAATCTACTAGTTCCTTGTTGTTCATATACTTATGAGCTTCATCAAATACAATAAACTTATTGAATGCCTTACCATCCACAGTCATCACACTTGAGAATATATTGAGCATGACAACAAATAAGCCTAATGCTTCTTCTTTTTCGATAAACTCATCACGCAAGTCAACGATGATAAGTCTGCCCGGGCAGAAGGTACTGCCGCAGCTTACAACCATCAGTAATATACTCTTCAGCAAAGTCCAATTTGGTATTGGCCAATGCTCTTTGAGAAGTAGAAAGGTGATCACTATTAGCAACGCCAGAACGTATATTGGCCAGTGACATATTGTGACGACAAGCCTTCATAATCTGTTTCAGTTCTTTGATATAAGCAGAATCATTGCCCATCGCAGCTAAGAGGAACAACCAGTCACGAACCGATAATTCGCCTGAATCAAAAGCCAATTGAATGAACTTCCAAATCAGGATATTGAGCTTTGCGCAATTCGACCTGAGCTTCAGGAGCAAGAAGGACTACATCTTTTTACTGAATTGGGCTCAGCACCGTATTCAGCTTTCAACTTGGCTAACTGCCCAGCTTCATCATTAGGATATACCATTGATGTGAACTCAGGCGCATAATCCATACTTTCACTGAAATGGAATATCACACCTGCCATGGGTGCTGGCAACTTGTTCACGTTAGAGAACTGTTTGAGCACCATTTCTGTTACAGAACCAATCGTATAGCTCTTTCCTGCGCCTTGCACACCAAAGAGGCTGATGGTATTGCACTCATTGAGGTCCATACCAATAACACGACCATTGGATACCATCTTGCCCAGAACACCGAATTGAGGGCGATTCGCTATTCTTACCAATGATAACATCCACTACAGGTTCTTTGTAGTTTGGATCAACCTCCGAACAACGACTTCATCGTCATGAGATGGTTGCGACGGTATATCCTCTACAGGAGTATCTGTCACAGGAACATCTTTCTCCGGCTTTTTCTTCCTTGGTCGGTTCTGTTTCCGAAGGCTGTTCTTCAGCTTCTGGAGTGACTGCAGGAGGCGTTTGAGGTTGCTCAACGTCCTCTTTAGGGTTTATCGAATACCACAGAATCGTTATGTTCCTTCTTCTCAGATTTTTACTGATTCAGCTGGATCATTATCCACCTTTTTAGGCACAATAACTTCATAGTCAGAATCATCAGTCGGAGCAACCACTGTAACAGGCTTTACTGGCGATTCTTGAGTTGGGCTTGTTTGCTCGGCAGGAACGAAAGTGGGTTCGAAGAAGTTCACGAACTCATTGTCCTGAGCCTCCAATACCTGTGTTTTCAAGTTGCTATTCTCATCAAGAATTTGCTCGATAACAGGATTGCCCATCGTATAAATCACCGTATCACCATAGAAATCTTTCTTTTTGGCGCTCAGCCTGCATAAAGTCGAAGATTACGCCAAGATGCTTAAATCGAATAGTATAGCCTTCGGAGAGTTTACTCAAGAACACCTTGTACTCATGAGCCTTGTCCGGATTTAGCTGGCCATATCTCAGTGAACGGTTAATATAGAACTCCAGAGAGACTTCAACTCAAGCACTTTCAGCTCTCGATCAAGTCTATCATTGCCATCCACTGCAATCTCGAAGTGAGAACGCAGGGGCGAAGATGGTATTCTCAATTTGATTTACAATCTTTTGATGAAGTTCGTCTGCTTGGTAATAAGCATTTCTGCATTTAATCTCAACCACATTGAAAAGGATTTCCTTACGGCTGGTATCAATCTTAACCACCAAGTTGTCGGCTCGTTCTTGCTTATCACTATCCAAATCGACAAATAGTTCCTTATGAAGGTCAATAGGAATCATGAAGGATTCTGTTGTGATGCCCTTCTTCTCCAAAAAACGCTTCGTCAACGTGGTACCAATCACCTCAAAGCCTTTTCTCGACGTTGTATTCACCTGCATGATGAGTGAACTACTAATTGAACGAACATCCTCAAGAATCTGCTTGAAATTCTTCTTGTCCTCAATGTTGATGCCATACTGCTTGAACAGAGGAACCATCAGTGCTGCGATTTCACTAGTAGGTTTCGTCGTCAAGTAAGATGAGATACCAGTAGCTTCGTCGTTAGGCACATAATCCAACAGATATGGAACGTCAGAATCGCCAAGACAAGGAAGGTCATAGAACTCAGGTCCCATATTCTTGTCAAACGTAACCACCCAGTCACTGCTATCATGAATGAATGACAAGAGCATCATATCATTCTCCTTCAATCGCAACGTTGTGGCTGGCACAGACTCTTCAATGGTTGAAGACAACATCTTACCAATCACTTCCTGCAAGCGAGCAAACAAACTAACTTCAAGGTTGGCGGACTCTGAAACAGGATTAGGCAAGCTCTTGTTAGAATAGTATCTATTCCACACAAAGGTTTTTACCCACAGGCTTTGCTTCTACAATATCTCTGCAGATAGCGCCATTCAAGAAGAAAGAACGGCTTAGTTCGCTTGGACGAGCAGGCTCCGTGTTCACAACAAACGGATTCACTAAGAAAGAAAGATGAGCCTGATAGTTATCATGCTTGTTGATAAAATCGCTTGTCTTATTCAAGGAGAAGCGAAGTTTAGGGAACAAGCGATTAGCAGAAGCTTGTGAGAAAACCTCTGCATCGTTTGCAACTGCTGATTCAGGGTCGAGCAAATCCTTGAATGCTTCACCAGATTGCAACATATTCTCATCGGTAAACAGTCTGATTTCATAAGCCAATTCATGACCAATACCAATCTTCTCCAGTCTAACCAACGCCTCTGCAAACGTAGTCGCATCACCTGCATTAAACAGGTTGATAACCAACTTATCAGTATAAGGGTGAGAAACGCTGTAATTAAAAAGATGGCGTACCACCAAATCCAAGTTCACATCGCTATCAATACGCTTTTCTCTTGCTACATTCAGCAACATCGAAAACGTATGACTTCAACTGACGACTACCTGAAGAGAATGCCTCCTCTGACTGCGTAGGTTGTGCATAAGCACCCCAACCAAAGGTAAGTTCACCAATGTACTGATATGCTTCCTTTAGAGGGTCATCGCTAAGCACTATCGGTGCCACGTTCATTAGTATTTGCCCTTGGAAAAAGCTTATCCAGTTTACGATACCAGGCTTTTTCTATGCTTAGGTACTTCAATTGTACGATCTTCCCAATCTTGATAAAGTTCGTACAGATTCACCATCCAAGCTAAACGCAGCGGATGTAAAGGACTTACCAACTAATTTGGTTCTTGCTGCCGTCAGGCATTTCTACGGATAAGAGAACCGTATCGATGTTCTGCAGCTTAACCACATCGTCTGTATTTAAATCCTTCTCCAATTCCTCATTGAGCCAAGTATTGTACTCAGCAAGATAGGCTTTTAATCAGACCCAAATTGGTTGTGAAGTCAAAGTGCTTGTTAAGCCACTTTCGTCCTCAGCCGATTCTCTAATGATAGCAAAGAGGTCTTCTCTTAAAGCAATTAATTCATTGAGAATATTGACATCTGAGGGCAGGCACAAACAGCGGTTCACGATTAGCCGTATCGTTCGGATTCATCAAATAAGCATCTGTTGGATTTCCGCCTAACAGTGCCTCGACATGACCAAACACATTGGCATTCTTCAAGAAAGTAGATTCCAACTGAATTAACTTCTTTGACAGCTGTATCTGATAGGCGTAAAGCAGCACCAAAGTCAAAATGATAGGTATTATTCAAGTTACCATCCACCCACAGATTACGGTCAACACCATCTGTAGGAATATCCAAGTCTTCATTCTTTTGCCAAATGGGCCGAACGATATAGAATAATAGCTTGTGTAAAGCTATTTACCTTAGCTCGTTTATCAATTTGACCTTCGGGCACATCACCATCGTTTACAATGGTGAATACAGCAGAATTCGTTGCAATATGCCACGTGGTGTTCCAAACGATATTGTTCCATTTGGAGGTTCGGGTTCTTTTCCTTTGCCTCTTCCCAAGCTGCTTGTACGAGGTCTTCTTTGAACTCTTTCTTCTGTTCAAGTACAATGCCATTCTCATCAAGCGCACGAACACGCAGCAAGTAATCACCTTCATCAAACATGCCATCTGCAATGTTCACAGACATCTTACGTGACGCACGCTTATTCGTGCCAACTTTGGCTTTCTTTATAACACCAACTTCTGAAAAATCGCTGATGTCAACCAGTGCTATTTCAAAAAGAAACAATCGCAGGATTATCCTTTGGAGCAGGATCAGTAGTAATGGTAAAAGATACGCTTCGACTTCTTCTCGGTAATAATGTTTAACACAAAATTGCCTTCGTCGTCTCTAACCAATTCTTTCTTCGAATCCTTACCGTGTTTAAGTCAACCATTACCTTTACTGGGCCTGAAGAGCCCAGTTTCAAAGCCATGGAATATTGGCATAGTTAAACTCTGGATGATTGCGCAGAATAGATTCAAACAAAGAATTAGCATCTTCTACAGAATCATCAGAGGTAAGAAAGCTCATAAGGGCACGTTGAATTGTTCCTCTCTCAATAGGAAGAGAAGAAATGCGATCAGCTGCAGTCAAAGAAAAAAATCAGAGATAATAACTGAAGCCTTTTCTTTGTTCAGCATGAAACGTCTGCGCACAGCATTCTCATCCCTGAGAAGCGCCATGTCGAGGCCACATGCCAAACACAAATAATCCATTACCCCATGCTTCATCTGAGAACTGGTTTAGTTCCAAATAAAGTATGTACGAGATTACATCATTCTTGTAGGCATGAACCTCGTCTCTAAGCAGTTCAAATATCTGTGCCCAGCTATATTTCTTTTCCTCCGGAATCTCGTCAATCAACTTTAGAATGAAGGAATCCTGTAGGGTCTGATGCTGACAAATTTTGGAACGTAGCGTCACCATAAGAGTCTTCTGCTGACGTTCTGCTATTGGTCGGTACCAAGATGAGCACTGCCTTTGTGGGGTCATTTCTCAATTCAATAAGCTTGGTTGCATGGATAAATTCCTCTCCCTTTTCTTCTTCAGAGAGAATGAACACCGACAAATCCTTATTGATGGAGCGCAACAAAGGAAGCAGAACACGAAGTTCTTTCAGCGCGAGGCCTGTAATCTTCATACAATGCCCCGGACGAACTTGCTTCAACTTTGGTGCATACGTTTCAACAACATGTTGTATGAAACGGTCGTAATATAGAGTTCTTATTTCTTCCATTGTTTACATTTTTATAGCGTGGGCGAATCTTCTGTAGGATGCAAGCGTCACTCATATCGGTATAGAAACCAATCTGACGTAGTTTATCCTTAAAAGCTTCAACATTTTTACGGAATGCTTCGTGCATTTCCACATCCGCATTGGCAAAACGCTTCTCGTTTACACCATTGATGATTAAAGCCATACCGGTCACGAATTTCACTGATTAATTCGTCAATCGATAAAGAACGAGTTTCGTAACCACCAGTAGGCTTTTCCTTTAACACAAGGAGCTGCACAATGTCTCTAAGAGCTTCGAGCCGAGTGCACCACGTCGTGGATGGCGGCGTGAGCGACTATCAGCCAAAAAGCATAGATGAAGAGTTCTTCATTGCCACTGCATCAAGAAACTCGTGTAAGTAGCGATACTGATAGTTACCCAAGTTTGATTTTTCTAATACATGAACCAACATATCAAGTAGTCATCTTCGGGAAACAGCTCAAGCATTTCTCTGAAGTCTTCTTTATCAAACTCTTTCTCATCCGAGTTGGGAAGATTCTTCCGGATTCCATTCAAAACGGATTCATAGAAACCATCTGACTTATTGTTCTCTTCTTTCAGTATTCTCAGCGCTTCGTCAATAGAGCATGGTTTTCTGTCTTGAATGATGTCAGCCATGTAGGTAGAACGAATGTATTTGCCAATGCCATTCTGCATCCTTTCTACATCTTTACAGGCGTATGCAGAAACAATGCTGTCCAAATCATCAGTCACATCAACGAGCATCGACCAGTCGTCTTCTACTTGACGTGAACCTGCATCCACCATCTTCGGAAGCAAGTAAATCAGTTTCATTGCATACAAAGCCAAATGAAAACCACAAAGGATTCTCAGATAGTCGATGAATACGGCTCTTGGGAGCTTATCCTTGTAAAGAAGCAACCGACGAATATCGTCATTGAACAACGTAGCCTGGTCACGGAGGAACGGCTGTGGGATAGCCTCTGCCACTTTATTTAATGTCTTACGCTCACGCAAAAGGCTTGGTAATATAAAGAATACCTGTAGTATCTACATCCAGATCTTCACTTGATACGATTTCTCCCGTCTGCTTATCCCAACCCTTACTAAGGTAGCGTACTAATCCATGCATTACTTCCGGATTGCTTCGCAACATGAGATAAAGTTGATCTGAGGCACGGTAGTCACGACAGAATTTACTGTTCTGAACACGAAAACTTAGCAAATGAAGCGGCTTTAATGTTGAGACATGCTCTTTCACCACGTTGCCGCGATTCACCAACTCCAATAGCGAACTGCGGAGCCAGTCTTCCACGCCATCAGGGTTGTCGCTTACGCCATGCATCACACCTTGATTTTCCAAGGTCGCCAAGTTCTCTTTTAGTATGTCAATGGTATATTCTTTACGGAAAGCCATTGATACCGGAGCACCGTCAGCATACATCTTAATAAAAGATTGGTCAGCACACGGTCTAGCTTTACCGACTTAACATCGACATAGAATATTTCCTTATTCAGGAAGGCCTGTACGCCTGTTCCTTTCTTTAGTTTTAATATCATATCATTGCACGTTAAGAGGTTTCAATTACTATGCTTTTGACCATCCAATCGTATAGCAGTGAACTTGCGATTATTCTTTGTCTCAAGTATCTCCGAATACGTTTTTGCCTCAGCAAATTCTTAAATATCTGAAGTTCTATGAAGCGACCACGCAAGTCGTTCACAGAAGGGCTAAAAGCCTGCGTGAATGTATTCCAGCATTTCATACAGTCGAGACTTACCGTCAGTTGGATAAACTTATCCTTTTTATGGCGGAATATCAAACTGTCGCTTTTCATACTCGATGTACTTTTGTCAAGTGTTCAGTCTTATTCACATAGAGCTCGAACTCATCCAATGAGAAACGACGGTAGCTCTTTGAAATGGGGTCTGCCACATTTTGAACTTGCCAAAAAGAAGATAACCCTTAGTTAGCATTTCATTAGAACAGCCCTCACTGGCAGAAATTGCACTCGCAAGGTCTTGCATAGTTTTGGCCAATTCCTTTGGATCTTCAAGGCGCAACTGCTTTTCAAAAGCACTGGCATATCGATAAGGTAATCTTCTTCTGAAATCAATGGCTCCTTCAAAATATTGATGACGCACGAACGACTTATGACGACTTGTAACAGCCATACAGAACATCATCCGACTTCACTTCGTATGCAGGGATAATTTGATTGCAATCATTGAAATCCTTCAGCAAAGAGCGTGTACGGTCGCTGAAGATAATATAGTCGTTCGGATGTTTCGTGCGATAGTACAAATCACGGTCGAATGCCGGCAAAAGCCACACCTGCAACGTCTGTTTCACGAAGTAACTTTACCAAACGGTCGTTCGATTCCAGTGTCGGCAGCTCGAAGTATTCTACCTTGTTGGGGTCCGGGTATGTAACAGGCGCAGTCAGGTTGAAATAGTAATATTGCCAATAGTACTCAGGTACATTGTCGGCATTTACCAATTCAATCAGTGCCTTTACTTCCCCACACGAATAGTCGCGAGTCAACATCCACGCAATCATCGAGCGCAAGTCGCGCATGGTGATATGGGTTCACGTTTATAAACGATGGTGCGCACCAACCATTCCAAACGGTTGATGACCTCATCACCAGCGCTGGTATCTTGGAAGGTGTCCACATTGTATTTGATAAAGCAACGGTCGGCCACAGGACAGTTTTGACACTTACCCCACAATTCAGGGCGTGTCAACTTCTTCATCTGTTGTGCCAACAAGCTCAGAGTCTTTGTTTCAGCATCGCGAGCTGTTACAGAGCGAAGGTTCAAGTTTATCACCATCAAACCCGGCAATAACTCAGCATGACGCTTCTTTATAGAAGTACTCCTCGATGTTGTCCTGCAGCACACGCAATTCAGGACGCATTGACAAAAAGTCCACCAAGCGACCCTCGTTGATAGCAATCACGTCCTTCTGAGCTTGCGTATAATCATTCAGACCATAAAAAGGAGAAAGGAACTCAGCTAATACATCATCATTAGCTTTGTCGTCTTCATCCTGTGAACCATCATAATTTGACTCGAATCGAACACCAGAAATATAGAATTGCGAACCATTGTTCGTGTCAAATTGCTGCTTATCCACGCCCTTATCTTCTATGCGATGAATAAAGGCAGTCTTACCATCACCTGCATTACCAGTAATGATAATCAATTTGTACTTCAAAGCTTCAATATCGGCAATTAACTCTCTGTCCAAGCGAGTTTCAGAATAAGTTAACGTATCAAACGCATGTTGAGCTACGCCAGCACGTGTACCTCCATTGCCATGGCGGCTTTGGCTATATAATGAGTTAATGTAGTCCACAGGATTCCCAACATCTTCTCCATTGTGAGTAACAGAAATGACAGATGAATCCTTTTGCATACCATCCAATCCGATAGTGTTCAGTGCATCCAGCATCTCTTGTGCTGTTTTGAAACGATTATTCTTATCGGTAATGATCGACTTCATCACAAAATCAGCCATCTCATTGGATAGTTTATCATTATAGTTTCGAATATCAGTAGGCAACTTGTGAATGTTTGGACGCAAGTTTCCACCAGGCCATGGATAAGCATGGGCAAAGCAGTTCGTAAAGCGTGATGCCAAGCGCGAATGTGTCGGCAGAGCAATCCCAGTCAATCTTATTGCCTGAAACGATAAGGTCAGGAGCCATATAAAGGGAAGGTTCCTCAAACGACTTATCATCTGTCGTAGCCGAAATATTGAAATCAATCAACTTGTACAGCTGGCGTTTGTGCCACATAATGTTGCTGGGCTTGATGTCGCGGTGGTACACAGGAGGCTCTTTGCTTTGCATATAGACCAAAAGCATTAAGAATCTGTGTTGCCATCTTGAAAATTTCATCAGCAGGAAGGCGCAAATCACCCTTTGTGTATTCTTGAAGGTTTTTCGCCATCAAGCAATTCCATCAAAGTAAAGAATAAACCACCGGGAACGGTTCTGTCGTTATGTTTGAACTCTACAATGTTGGGATGATGTAATTCTTTAAGCGCATTAAACTCATTGATGGCATTATCAATAGAGGCATCCTTCTCGAATATCTTGATGGCCAAGAACTGCTTCTGCATGTCGTGCCATACCTCAAATACTCGTCCAAAAGCCACCACGTCCTAATATTTCATGAAGTGTCATGCTGGGAGAAACTTTCATACCAGGCTTCATATCCTTCCAGGTACAACGCCTTCTCCGCATGTTGGGTCGAAGTCGTATGAGAAGTTGCAATCGTTTTATGTACTTCTTCATCAATCGCCGCATTGAGGAAGTCAAGCACTTCATCCGCTGTTTGCCAACGTTTATCTGCATCAGCCACAATCGTCTTCTTTACAAACTCATCCATCCATGCAGGTAGCTCTTTCAGCACATGGCTGGGTAGATGGTCTTCAGGAAGTTCACCACCCAAAGCGGTCATAAATGTCAAGACGCTATCAAAAGGTAATTTGCCCACCATCAGTTGGTAGAATACTACACCTAAAGAGTAGATGTCGCTGGCAGACGTTACATCGCCATCCAATAGTTCTGGAGCAGTGAAAGGAGACGACTGATCGCCCGCTGAATTTACTGAGAAACTCAAGTCGATATGCTCTACAAACCATGACATTCTAAAGTTAGCCAAGGCTGCTCTGCCGCCTTCATACACATAAATATTCTCAGGACACACATTACGATGATATACCTGCACCTTGTGGGCTGCGCTTCAAAGCGTTCGCCACATCCATGATGATGCTAAAGCTTATCGGTCTGCTTAAAAGTCTTTTGATTGAGCTTTGCACGCAGGAACTCTCATCTTGATAGCGACTTATCTCATAGTAGTAAGTCTGCTCTTCGTTCATCTGGCACTTTGTATTGACAATATAAGGAGAGTCGCCAATCTTCTCCTGTGCCATATAAGCATTTTGCACAGACAGGTTGAGCTGCTGTAGTTCCTTCGGGCTCTTATCGGCTACATCCAGAGGATATTCGCGCACACGGTAACGAGCCGTAGCGATAAACTGCGGAACACAGAGGTACTCCTCAAACTCTTCCGTTTCTTGAAGTTTCTCTTCGATGGTATAGTTGAAAATGGTGGTGCGTTCTGCGTCTTCTTTCTAGATTCTCCTGTAAGAAATCGGTAAGTTGCGCCATCAATGGCTGAATGCCGTTTTCCGAACGTGCCACGAGTTCATGGTTGGAGATAAAAATCAACAAGCGCATCCCCAAGTGTGAACGTCTGCTTGTAAGTGTCACAAGTTGGATCCAAAACCAAACTTTGATTGCTGAGGATGGCTCAACGTAACCAAAGTAATGATTTGGCCAAAGTTCCAGTCGGGATGTTGATTCTTAATTTTAGAAGCGAGGATGCGGCTCTTTAGTCCGGCTGTCTTATGTGGGTTTGCCACTTCTTGACCATTACGGAACCAAGCATAGTCGTCGCCTCGAGATTTCCTGCCCAATCCTTATTTTTCAATATGGTAGAGGGCATGAGGAGTCACCACAATACAGTCATACTCCCAATACTTCATGATACGGTTTGGTCCCGTAATGGCAATGTTGCAGTTGGGAATGATGAAATAATTGTTGGGCAACTTCACGGACAGATAATCGAGCAAACGCTGTTCACCGGCGTTTACAGGTCCATCATCATGAGGAGGTCTTTTGATTATTGCCATAAATATGCTGCTTTTATTTGTTATTATCAAGTATGTTCTTTAGTCTGCCAATGAGGCGGTCACTCAATATTTGTCTCCGAAATTCGGGATCGAGGTCCACATTCACCGACTCCCAAAGGTCAAACTCACCTTTATGATGGCAGTGCGGACACTCTATTTGTTCTTTATGATACCTTGACATGGGCTATATGTTTTATATTAGTTGGAAGATCTTAAACAATCCGTTATCTTATCTCAGCAAATGACCAGCAAATAGAATCTACGTTATAAAGCATTGATACTCAATGTTAGCCCTAGTACATGGTGCACTTCAGCAAATGGCCAGCAAATAGAAATCGGAATATAGCCGAATTATAACCGAATTATAACCGAATTATAACCGAATTTCAATGTAATATGCTTGATAATGAACTACTTTGCAAATTCATCCATGAATTATAGCCGAATTATAACCGCAGTTTAGTCAATCCTATTTCGGTTATTCTCCATGTTCTTCCTTCTATTTGAAGTAAGTCTGATACCCCCATCTTAGAGAGCAAACGCCCTAAATACCTTTTCTTTGAAGTAGCATTCATTGAAGCAGGAAGGTTCTTGTGTAAGGCTTCATAAACATCTGCCAACTTAAACCCTTCATTACCAGCATCCCTTGCTAATTGCAGAATGGTTTTGCTCAAGCAGTTTTTCCTCAAGCCCCTTTTTCCTTGGTGTAATGTCCAATTTGATGCGTCAACTTAGCGACAGTTAGCGAAATAATATAGTTGGGCGAACGTCCTTCTATGAGTCCTTTCTCCTTCAAATGCTTGATGGCATCTTTGGTGACAGGACGATGCTTTTGAATGGCATCCAACCAAACACATTCTTTTAGCGTCAAGTCTGTGTTTGTTTTCAGTAGAGAACTATACTTTTCATCAAGCATCTTACCGTAAATAGTCACGTCAACGCTACGCTTATTGTTATCGATGTCATAGTCAGGCATTGGGAAATAGCGATTACGCTGTTCAGCAAAAATCTTTTTGATGCCACGTCCTACGGTATCAATCATGTTGAAGTTTACCATACCTGTGCAAAGACATTCATTACGATAATGGCGCTGAGGGGCCTTTATGCTCTAACGCATTCTCGATAGTACCGGGAATGAAGCTGCCGCCATTGCCATGGTACAGTTTGTCGTCGCCTTCCACAAACGAGATGCGTTCTTGAAGCGTATAGTCCTGATGAGCGATGCAATTATGGAGAGCTTCGCGTATGGTATAGTCGTCATACTGCTTCATGGTGTCAGGAAAGAGCGTACCACCAGGCAATTCACGCATGGTTTTGTTACGTATCTTGGCCAAAACTTTATCCACGGTCAAAATAAAGGGAATCGTGAAGTGTTCGTAGTCAATCACAGTCTCATCTTTATCTTCCCATGTCCATGTAATCTGCGCCACAGCGGGATGTATCTTCTGAAGTGAGAGAGGTTTGCCAAGTAGCAAGATGGCAGCACGTGTGAGTTGTCCGTCACGCATTACGCCACTATTAGAGAGAAATTCGTCTACTGTCCAACCATCTATTTCTTCAGCAGGAATCGAAGATTTATGTACCTTCTTATACATGATACGAGCGGTAGCAATAGCCAACTCATCAAGATCATCTATCGTTGCGTTAGGCACCAATTGTGCTGTCCAATCAGGAATTGGTGGCTGTTGGCGTATCTCGTCTTGTTTTGGCTTGGTTGAGTGGTTTCAAACTCTCACCATCACGTCCGTATGCAATGCCCTTCCACTTCATTACGATGTTTCGAGGGTGTGGCAGGAACCTTGAACAAAGAGCACACGTTTGCCTTCCACCTCCAACGGAATAATCTCGAAAGATTAATCCGTCAGTGGTATGTTGCGACATATCTTGCTTCAATTTGTTGAGCGCCACTTCACCATCTTTGGAAGGAGGTACCAACAATCTCATGCTTCTTATCCCACTGCCAAATACAATCCAGCCAAACTCGCGTTCACGCAAGTTAGCCTTCATTGCTGAGGGCGAGAAGTACTTACCCAATTCATCTATATCGAAGTTGGTTTCAGCCTTCTTAAATTCTACCACTTCATTTTCGGCATGTTCCCATAGGCGGGTGAATATTTCTATGTTTTCGTCCATCTGCTAATTCTTTTTGAGGTAGTCCAACTTTCGATTTCTTTTTCTACCATCGAGATGGCTTTGCGTTCATTGCGGTTTGCTTGATAACGCTTGGTATGAGCTTCTCGAACCAATCTATCAATTTCCTGCATAGAATCGCTGTCAATTAGAGGAACAGGTATCTCTAACAACATTCTTGGTATAGGTCTACAAAGTTTTGTCCCCGCCTGGGTATTACGTATGAGTCTAAAACCATAGTCTGTATCAAGCCAAGCAAACAAATAACCTGATGTAACTTCTTTAGTAGTCTTCATTCGTATAAATTCACCTGATACTAACTGTCCGACAAGGTCTTCATTAGCAAAAATCACATGACAGAACTTCTCGCTATCGCCAAGTGTACCAACACCAGCTATTAGAACTTCGCCATATTCAACTAAATTATCGGTCTTTACCCTACGTTTTGAGATGCGTTTACCTTTTATGATTGCATCAAATATATCTGACTGGTTAATTAGCATAATACCATTATTCCCAGAAACCTCTACACGTGGGAAAGAGCCAGTTGAAAACACATCATTATATAGTAAAACCTCTTTAAGAGGAACAGTACTTTGTATTTTTGATTTAGTGTTCAATATTCTTCTTGAATAGTTGAACGCATTAATAGTAGTCGTAGTAATTTCTTTTTGTTTTATTGAAAAGCATGAAGCCTTTCTGTCTGCAGAGCGATGACCATAGTAGTCATAATCTTCAGGGTTTAAGATCTTCAAGACCAGCTTTCTCTTTCAAAAATTCTTTTTGGCTCTTTCAAAGCATATCCGCAGCTTCCTCACGAACTTTTGCTGACTCTTGAATCAAGTCATCTACTTCTTGCTGAAAGGCAACAGACATGTCTGGAATTGGTAGCTCAGCGACCATTTTATCCGTAATAAATGGTTGAACTCCCCAGTCGCATGTTTCCAAAAACGAAAAGTTGCCGTATTTGGAAGCCAGGTAGGCATAGATGAAGCCATTTTTGTATTGTTCATTTACAACAATACGAATAATGTTGTCCGACCCCATCATACTATGTTTCTCCCAATACTTAGGTACAAATGCAGTTTGTCCAATAGCACCAACACGACCTGTTAAAATCATACCTCCTTTCAATAAAGAAGGCTCATCATAGCCATATTTTCGTGACATGTAATTACAACTCATTAGAGGATCTTGGGTTGTCATATCCGAATTGCTCAGGAAGGGGACACCATGATCTGGACGAGTATAGACTCGTCGGCCTCTACCCTGTCGTATATATGCTTGAGCAGTAGAAGTCCAAGCAATGAGAAGAATGCTCTTGAAGTATGTCATCATACACATTAATATCTGCGTTATGGTAACTACCATCCATTCTCGTTGATTGCTTCACTTTGTCTATTGATATTGCGATACTTTTCATTGTTGATGTTCCTCCACAAATTTAGCATAAGCCGCAGCAACTTCAGGTAGATCGTCTGCCAAACGCTTGATACGTTCACGGCGGCTGCGTACAATTTCGCGTCCGTTGTCGGCATGGGTTAGCCATTTTCTTCTCGTGGGCAAAGAGAATCTCTGCACCATCTTCATCCTTCTTATAGATGGGCACACCGACGGTCTTTACCAACTTGCTCTACAATGACCATAAACACATCGTAGTCTTCTTTATCCAAAGGAATGAGTGGTTCTTCGGCAGTCTTCTTTTTGAAGGAAGAGCAAAGATGCCTGTACACCCACCTGCAGCAAGAAGGTCTCAACAGGGAAGGTCCACTGATGCCAAAAGCTGAAGTTTTTCTAAGATCCATTTACACACACTCTCGGTGTTGGGGTTACCAAAATGCCATCAGGTAGCACAATACCCATCTTGCCACCGGGCTGCAGAATTTGTAGCAGGCTTCAATGAAGAGTACTTCAGGAGCATTGCTATTCAACGCATAACGACGAGCAATCTCCACATCCACTTCCACTTTGGCTCCAAATGGCGGGTTAGTGAAAATCATGTCGAACTTACCCTGTGCATTGTCCTCAGATGTGCCAAACAGGAAGTCTTTGTCCTACTGTGCTTGATGCTTTCATTGACAGCTTCTGCAATAAGTGGACGGTCGGGCTTATCACCTTGCGGATAATCCAGTGAGTTGATGTTGAAGATATTGCTATGGCCATCACCTGCCATCACCATGTTCATGCGGGCGGCCTTCTTCAAGTCTGGATCGAAGTCGAAGCCAAAAATCATCTTTTTCGGCATAGTTGCGTACTAATTCATCCACCTCGGGCGTATTAACACGTGCTGCCAAGCGTACCTCGTCCAATTCAGGATAAAGGTTGCGTGTAATCTTGTGACGAACATGGTCAAGCACGGTCGCAAGAAACCACCCGAACCACAAGCGGGGTCGAGCACACGGGTGTTTTGGTCGGGGTCGAGCATCTCCACCATCACTTAATGATGTTGCGAGGGGTGAAGAACTGACCAGCCTCTTGTTTCAATGTGTTGCTCACAATGGTTTCGTAAGCCGTACCCGCTTCACATCGACCGTCGCATCGAGGAAAGAATACTTTGCCAACTCAGCTGCCACGAAAGCAAGGCCACGGTCGGAAAGCATAATCTGCTCCGAACCGTCAAAGACATCACGGAATACTTGGCTTTCTTTCAATTCTTCAAAAAGGGCACGAATGCGGTCGGCCACAGCCTTGCGGCCCTCTTCGGTAAACTGTTCTTTTCACACCTACCCAAAAACGGCGACGGTAACTGATACCTTCTTTGGCATCCATATTGCGACGCTTTTCATCGTAGAGTTTACAGAAAATGAGGTTCAACAATTCCCAAAAGGCCGTCTTCTTCATACCCTCATTGCCATAGATGTAGTCGTGGCAGCGCTTGAATGTCTTGATAAGCGACTCATTGGCCGGCTTACGAGGCATGGCACGGTCGCCTTGCGCTTCGAGATCGGCAAGCGTTTGGCCATTGGCAGGAAAGTCCGAAATGTCTTGGGTCTCAGCTTGACCAAAGTCATCTTCCGTATAATAGCGATAATGCAAGTCCTCACCATTGGTCCAGCAGCCAAACTCACAGTCTGTGAAAGTAAGGATGTTGTCGAGCATGGCATCCACGCCCTTCTTTGCATCGGTGGGTTTCACCTTTGCATCCTTAGCCACCACCACAAAGCGAATCAGATTCTCTACCACATGAGCCATGCCTGCCTCAAAGATAGCCAAATCAACCGCTTGAGCCCGACTCTTATCTGAATCAGGCTCTTTGTATGTCACTCTGAAGTCACGTTCCATGTCTTCAGGTGCAAATCCATATTCTTCAGCCATCATATCAATCATTGACTGAAGTGTGAGTTCTTTATCTGTCGCTTTCACGACCTTATTGGTGAGTGCACAAACTAACTGGTTATCTTCCAATACCAGCTCGTCTTTTTCTTGTGCATTATCTACCGAAGTTGTCTTCTCTGCCATAATTTACAAAATTACTGTCTTTGTTCCACATAACCATATCCAAGTTAGTCCATCTGCTGATTTGCAGAAGATTAGTCTAGATTGGTCTTTATCTCACTCTTCGCAAGATGGAGCGCTCGCTGAGCCACACTGTCTGACTCGTCCTTTGTGACATTGATGATTTTATCTGCCGTCCACAAGGAGCGCAGTTCATCCTCATCAACCTTGAGTATCTTCGCCATAGGCTCAATATACTCATCTCGGAAAGGTCGAATACCTCTCTCTATCCTGCTATACATCGGTGCATCCACACCAATTGCGTCTGCCATTTGACGCTGCTGTACATTCAGCTCTTCTCGGAGCTGCTTAATACGTGCGAGTAACATGTTTGAGTTTACCATGTGACCAAATTATATCATTAGTACTCTACAAAGATAATACATAATTGTCAAAAAAACAGACAAGTTTTATCCAAAAATCTTCATTTTTCAGCTTTATTTCCTTCATAAACATGCTATTCAGCATATATCTATGGCTATAACCTTATTATATAGCATTTTATCCATGTTAGTCCATGTTATATAGATTCCATGGTTATACGAAATGTTTGCTATAATTTTGCTTCCAAAAAGAACAAATAACCCCATAGCTGAACATTCTATCATCTTACTATTCTTAGGAGATATGCGATAGAATTCCTCCCAGCAATATATCAAATTTGGTATAAGTTTATAAATCTTTAATTTATTTTTGGTTTGCAAAGTTATATACTGGATATGCCAAAACGCAGCATATATTTAAAAAAGTAGTTATATTGTAGTTATTATATATCCTACATTATAACTACTCGTTAATCCTTTCTCTTTCACCGCTTTACCTTTAATGTAGTTATGTAGTTAGATATAACGAGTGAAAGAAAAAGGATATAATCAGTAGTCTGTATAACTGCCACTCAGCACCCCTGTGTGCCACCTGTATCAACAATAATAGGAATGAATGTTGGCGCAGGAGATTGCAGCCTTTGGCAGAGATATTTTCTAAAACATACCTGCCTCTACGCTGTTAAGATGAAAGGAAAGGGGCGATGATAATGGGCAGGGGCAGAGTGGCGCATAACTCTCCACGCTATCCCCCTGCTTACTTATGCTGCTGGTAGCATTACCTGCTTCTATCTCATAATATTTTTAAGCACATAGTCTGTTTTATAAGCCTGACCTTGTGATTAACTTTTTGCCAACTAACTCCGAAAAACTTTGCCAGTTCGCCCTCTGTCATAGCAACCTCTCCCTTTCCTTGACGAATAACACGCATACCATCGCTCCACTCAAAAAACTTCGCTCGATAACTTTTTCTTATATTGTCATCGGACTGATTACACTCTGACTTTCTTTGGTCGTCCTTTTTGATGATGCTTTGCTTTCATATTTACACCTCTTTCATTGATTATCTGTTATCATTTTTTTGATGCCTGAAAGTTCACTTTCTCTCTAACCTTACACCACTGTTTTTATATGCAGTCTTTTCAATTATCCCATTCGTACACTTATGCTTGGCGATGAGCCTGTTCATATCCTTGGAAATTTTGCAGTCCGTTACCTGCGCATAAATCTGCGTACTTGCAATTGATGCGTGTCCCATCATCTTGGCGATGCTCTCAATGGGAATACCTGCACTTAGGCACATCGTTCCGAAGGTATGCCTTGCCATGTGATAGGGACAGACGTTGCTAATACCACAAGCCTTGCCTACTATGCTTAACTTCGCTGCTAATACACTTCTGCTGCAACAGGGTTGAAAGATAAGACGATTATCCATATTCGTGTTATTGCTTTCTTCTTTCACCGCTTGTAGTTGCCTTTGTTGCTCGATAATCGTCTTGGCAATGGGGTGTAACGGCACAATAAACTCCACCTTGGTCTTCTGACGCTCCTTTCTTATATACATCTGTCCGTCCGCTGCACTCTTGATATGCCCAAACATCAAATGTTCCATATCCGTAATGGCTAAACCAGTGAAGCAGGAGAAGATGAACATCCGTCTTGCAAGTTCGGCATCGCTATCACACATCTTCATAGCCATCAGGTTTGCTACATCACTCTTGCTAAGAAAACGGATAGCCTTTTCCACCTTTTTCATATTCTGCATGCTCAAATGGGTTATAGCGAATGATGCGCTGGCTTACCGCACGGAACATCAAACGGCTCAGCCAACAAAGATAATTGTTGATAGAAGACCCTTTCAATCCTTTCTTTTTAAGAAAGAAGCGGTATTCCTCAAACAGTTCCTCCGTTATGCTTCGGATTTCTATATCCTTACCTCCTAAGTTCTTTATAAACTCGCACAGCATCCTGTTAGCATAGCAGAGGTTAGTGTATGTACGCTTCTGCCTTTGATTTGCCCACACCTTCCTTTACCGATTGTAGTTCTGTATTGCTAAAGCTCCAACAAAGTGGTGGGAGAAGTTGCTATGCCTTGCAATCTGTTTTTAAGCAGTTCAGCACTTATCACTCCGTCTTTTTGGAGCAGTTCCTGATAGGTCTTTTTCTACAAGTTCCCTGAATGATTGCAGGCGAAGGTGGTTTTTCTTGTCCGTTGTTATTCCTTGTTTTTGAGTTCCACTCCGCAGCCTTACATTCTTCGTTTGTGGTAATAACAGAGTTCTTGCCATCTATCGTGATACGGCAGAGTATGGAGGTAAGACCATTTGCTTTGGTCTTTTTGTCTGTTGATATAAAACAGTGTCTTGAATGTACTTCTCATCATGATTTTAGTTTTAATACTACTATTGCTAAATACTCATCTGCATATCCTCCGTGAAAGAAAGGAAACGTTCAAACTCCACAAACAGCTTCTGTGGCGTAACCTTTGCGTACCGTTCGGTCATACTCACGTTACTATGCCCCAACATCTTGCTCACCGTTTCTATCGGTACTCCTTGTTCAAGGGTAATGAGCGTGGCAAAGGTATGCCTTGCCGTATGCGTGGTAAAGGGAAAGGCTATGCCTGCTCTTAGGCGCAATGCTTTAAGATACGATTGATAGGTGGCATATTTCATCTGTGGCAATAGGCTTTCCCTTTCATCGCTCTTGTACTTCTCTATTATTCTGATGGCTTCGGGCAACAACTGATACGGCAAAGTACGCCTGTCTTCTGCCTGTTGAACTTCAGCCAAAGGCTTCCCTCATCATCACGGACAAGATGCAATCTGCTTAACTCCATCAAATCGCAATAGGCAGCACCCGTATGGCAAGCAAAGACAAACAAGTCCCTTGCGGTTCCCATTTCCTCCTCCAGCTCTTCAAACTCTATATTCATTAGTCTGTCAAGCGAACACCTGTCAAGTGCTTTTGGGAAGTTTCTTGTCGCCTTTGCTTACCTTGATTTTTGTCAAACAACAAAAATATCGGCTAATCCTTCACGATAAGCCAATCTACACACCGTTTTCAGATGGGTAGCGGCATTATAGAACGTACTTTCCTGAAACCCACAAGTATCCATAAAGTATTGTTGGAAGTCGTATATGAATTGCTCAGTAAGCTGTGAAAATGCCAAATCAGCAACCTTATACTTCCTTTGTATAAAGTTCTGCAAATGGGTACGAGTGGAATAGTAGCCAAAATATACTTCCCTCCTTGATGTCAATGCCGATATGGTTTTCTTTCTCTTTGATGAGCCTATCCATTCTTTCAATAAGCATACATTTAGATTGAACGCTTCCTTGAAATTCCTCTTTTATATCAGTTGCATCAAATGGGCAACCTTTGGATAGCAGAGACTGATAGGCTGTTTGGACGGATAGCAGCAGACTTTCCAATCTGGCATTCACTTCCACTGCCTCACGGCTCTTTTCCGTCCATTCTACTTTCACGGGGATTCCACAAATCAGGGATTGCAGGACAGCTTGCAACTGAACTGCGCAATACTCTTTCAAGCGTAATACGTCCCATAATGGGAGCTTTACCCTGCTTATCCTTTCCGCTCTTTTTTGAGGTAGAGCAACACCTTCATCTTTTTCTGTTTTTCATACGCCTTAATTTTTATGGGCAAAGTTACCCGAATTAAAGCGTTCTTTACTTATGCAGAAAAATTGCCGACCAATGCAACAGGCACACGAGAGAAAATAATTTCAGTTATCTACCTCTGCTTTTAGTTACCTACCTCAAATCTTGGTAATGATTTAGTAACTGAACTTTGCTTAAATCCGCACTTTCCTGCCTTTTACAAATAGAGCAGTTTTATGCAAATTATTTCATATCCTGTTCATTATCAGTCAGTTTGCACAAACTTCGATTTTCTTTATTTTCAAGGATTAGTTGCACTGAAAAACCATACTTTTGCAATGTAAAACCCCTTTTTGCACGCCAAAAAACCATACTTTTGCAACGCAAAAAACCCCTTGGTTGATGCCTATAT
>BNJV01000159.1_pt1 | contig 30969 bp, 30 predicted proteins | sample 8540591 | NCBI WGS metagenome assembly BNJV01 (sample SAMD00202457, study PRJDB9452) | human saliva metagenome | host: Homo sapiens | reverse complement strand
ACGACGCGGTCCCGGTATTCGAGGGCACATCGAAGATGACGACGCGCCAAGAACCGACGATCAGCGTCACGAGGACGCCTTGGTGCTCATGCGGCTCCTTGTGGGTTGTGAGTCCAGCGGCCTCGCCGATGTCGCGAAAGCCCGACACCCTGCGGTGTGGCTAGTACGGCCGGTCCTCAGGGTGCTCGTTGAAGTGCCGCATGAGGGCGTCGAGGCCGAAGGGATGCCGATGTGCTCGGAGGAGATGCTCCACGGTCCGTCGTATATGTCAGGGTCTGCGTGAAGAATCATTATTGGACTGGCAAGTTGACGGTGATGGTGACGTTATCTGTCCACAGGATGGTGACGTCACGGTTGTTTGAATCTTCCTGACGGACAGCAGCTCCGGGAAGTGGAAGGAAACTCCCTGGGCTCACAGAGTTGTCTTTTGCTTGTCAGTCAGGGCGATGACGAGATCCTTTGCCGGGATTGGTGGCTGCACCTGTAGGCTATGATGCAACGGCGAACACATATATCGCGGCGTGGAAGGGTTGTCCGGTCAGAAACCCGCGGCTATCGTCCAGCCCGCGAAAGCGTAGAGCAGAAGTCCGGTCGTGATGAGCGCGATGGACTGGTGGTTGCCCCAACAACGATGGAGCCGTCCTCGGAACGGGGATGATGACCAGAATGGGCGCACACTCTTTTCGGGATGAGGTGGGGAAGTGCCGCGCACAGACAGGGGGAACCAGATGAAAAGGAGGGGTATTCTGCCGCTGCGCGAGTGAATGAGGAAACCTTAGTAGCACCACCGCGAAGACGGCGTTAACGACAATGGTGATCGCAGTGAGCTTCCACAAGTCTCGCGCCGCCAAGTTTACGCCCCGGAGGAGAACTGTCGTGGGATCTTTCGTGCCATGAAAAAGGGCGAGTGCACGGCTAACACGGACGTAGCCATGCCGCTCGGGCGAGGGTGCTCGCGGCGTGGTATTCATGCCGCGACGCTACCAGGGAGTGTGACGGAGCCAGCAAGCCTGTGCGCATAAGACAGGCCCGGCCTCATCGATGAAACGAGCTTTCAACGAAACCGCAACCGAAATGGTCAGGGCGCGGCGCCGAACGCAGTGAGGCCACAACCTCGCGGGCGGCAGGCCTCCAGCTTCAAGGCATTGCCCGTCAGGGCCACACAAACACCATCGTTCACAGCCTCACAGCAACACTCCCAAAAGTCATAAGGAGAAATATGAGAGCTTTCCATAGGTTCTTCATAGCGTCGCGCGCGAAATAGGGAGGCATCGACAAAGAGAGACCCCAATGACAGCCCTGATTCTGATCGTCAGCTATTGACCGCAGCCATGCGCCGCCTCGTGTTCGGCCTGCATTTCTACCGCACAGCACCGCCGCGCTGACCTGGTCGCAGCCTTCCTCGGTGTGAATGTCGGTGTCCTCGCCGTCACGATCATCCTTCGCGAACTCGACCGTGAGCGCGGGACTCGGCCTCGGCCTCGCTGGGTGGCTACTCTCGATCATCCGACTGGGGTCCGACCAGATCTCCGCAGACGGGAAATCGCCTACTACTTCGCCTGCGCTGGCTCCCGCGCCCGCCGACGGCGCAGGCGTCCCTCGGCTTGGTGACCCCGCTGCTGAGGCCTCATCGCCCTGATCCTCGCGGCGTGCGGCCTATCCAGACTCGAAGCTGGTCAGCCGGCCGCCACCTCGCAGGACCGTCCAGCTGGATCGCGATCGCCGAATTGACCGAGCTGACAGCGGCCTCGAGCAGCACCTGGGTCGTCGCGTCGCGAAGGTGCCGCTCAAGCTCTCGACAACGCGAACGATCTGACTCTCGTGGACGTCCGGCTCGGTCAGCCCTGTTATACCGCCCGGCCTCACCAGTCGCCGCCAGCGCAGGCCTCTGGACACAACAGCCAGCCGCCAGCCAACCGCTGCTCTCGCAGACCGCCACTACTAAGGCGACTATCGACCCGCGAACGCCACCTGAACTCGATTCTCTGGCTGACCTCGCGACGCTGATCGGCCTCGATGAACGACAAGCGTGCGACGATGCCAGCGACTGAGTGGACCTGCAAAGACGCGGCTGAACGCGGGCCACGCCTCGGCGATTCTGGAGCCGCCTTCCCTGAGGACGCAGCACTTTGGTCAGCAGATTGACGGCTGTGGTGTCCCAGAGCTGACGCCTCCACCCGCACTACGGACACGACATGGATCTGCAATTTGCCATGCTGACGGGCGCTTCAGCGCCGCCGCTACGCTTCAAGCGCGCACTCAGCCTCTTTACCTCTCGTCGGGCGCGTCCTTTCCTGGAGGTCAAGACCCGCGGCCCACGCGCGGCGTGACCGCCGGCAGCGTGGTGGCACGATCTCGTGGGACGAGGCCGGGCCCTTCTCGCGGGTGAGAGCGCCGCCAGTGTGCCGGTGGCCCGCGGGTTGCAGACGAGTTACGGCCACCTGCGCGCCAGCGCGCTCGAGCTTTGGTCCTGGCTGGATCCTACGAGCGCAACACCCTGCTCGCCTGGTGGCGTGGGACGCGCGACGCATGGTTTTCGACTCTGAAGTGGCGCTCGCTGCGCACGGACGGCACCGAGCTGTCGCCCCGACCTGGGTCATCATCGAAACGTCGGCGCGACCTTCGATCGTCGACCTACCTCCTGTGGGAGCGTGTGACCCGTGAAGATCCTCAAGTACGGGGACCGCGATGGCTGCCATGCACCACCCGCCCGCGAACAAGTCGCGCACCAGCTGGACCGCTACTTTCACGAATATGTGGAGGTTCCTGAGCTCTGCGCACCCGCGCCTCGCGATGGCGGCCCGACAGACCCTCATAACGGCGCCCGCGGTTTCGACAGCACGCGAAATCGAAAGCGCTGAGCATAAGAAACGCAAAGCTTTAAATCACACGGAAAGAAACACGACACGAGAAGCCCTTCAGTCTGGACCCCGCCCGACGATCGGCGCGATCGCCTCGTCGGAACCCTCGCGCTGGGAGCCCGCAGCCCGCGGGTGTCACCTCATCCGGCTCCGCTCACCGCCACCGCGACCGTTGCGGCTTCTGGAACCAATGGCGACGACCGCGCCGCCCACCGCGGCTGACGCCCTGGCCTCGAACGCGAAGGCCTCCCTACGTGAAGGACGGCGACTGGAAGGCCTCCGACGCTCTCGATGTGATGCTCAGCGGCACGACCGCGACTCCTCCTCGTCCGACGCCGTGTCCGTGAGCGACGGCAGTGCTGACCATCTCAGGCCGGCGCCCCATAAGCTCAGCGGGCTCCTTCACGGCAAGGGTTGTCGCGCTGCGGGAGCTGAGGACCAGGTTGTCTGATTCCTTTACGCGACCATCACCTCCTCGACGGGCGCCGCGATCGAGGCGACCAGCGATGACGACCTGTCCTGTCCTCGAGGGCACCTCGACGATCCGCGACGGAACCTACACCGGCACCGAGCGACGCGAACGCCGCGATTCTACGCGACATGGGATCTGACGATCACCGCGCTCGGGCAGCCAACGCTGACCTCCGGCGCTCGGACGCGATCACCTCCAGGACGACCCGTACGTCCGAGCGGCACGATCAACGCGACCGCCCGGACGACGGCCTGCGCGGCAAGGACTCTCCTGACGATTGCCGGCGGCACCCGTCACCGTGAACTCCGGCGGCGACGCCCTCAAGTCCGACCAGGACAACGACGAGCACCAAGGGCTGCGTCAACATCGCGGACGGCACCGTCACCTGGCTCAGCGGCGACGGCATCGATGCGTACACCGACGCGATCGTCACCGGCGGCAATCTGTCGATCACCTCGGGCGGCGCGGCGCTTCTGCCGTGCAAGCCCTCGGGCCCGGCCAGCGTATCAGGGCTCCGATTCATCATCATCGACGGCGGCACGACCACCATCGACGTCGCGACGCCATCCACTCAACGCGCCCTGCGCTTGAGCTCCGGCACGATCACCGCCGCCTCGGCGACGATGCGCTGCACACCGAGGTCGCGGCCGTCCTCGACGCAGGCGCAACCGTGACCGTCACGCAGTCGAACGAGGCCCTCGAGGTGGCCTCATCACGATCTCCGACGCGCGCCGTCGACCTGACTCGAGCGCGACGACGGCATCAACGCCTCGGGCTCGATCACGGTCGAGGCTGGCCTGGCTGCAGTCGCCGAATCCAGCCTGACCCGCGACCACCACCGACACCACCACGACCACCCGGCAGATGGGCCCCGGTGGCATGTGACGCGGCGGCTCGATGGAAGACACCGGCGAGCAGCTCACCATCATGGCGGCACCGCGACCGTCAACGCGAACTTGGTGACGGCTCTCGATTCAACGGCTCGCTGACCACTCAGCGGCGCATGACGACCGTCTCATGGCTCCGGCGTCCGGCGAACGGAGCCCTGGATTCCAACGGACGCCAGGCATCACGGGTGGCACGGTCCATCGCCTTCGCGACCAGTCGAGATGGTGGAGACGCCGACCATGACCGACAGCGAGGCTGGCTCTCCCTCTCGCGACCGGCTCCGCCGGATCCACGGTGATGATCACCGATGCTCCGGCACGGTCCTGCGGGCACCTACACCCCGCTGAGCCTTCGGTACGCATCATCTACTCGACTCGGCATGACCAACGGCTCCACCACACGATGGTGAGTCGTCACGAGGCGACCGCGGGCCAGTGCGGGCATGGGGATGGGCGGTCGGCGGCCGTGCGGTCCGGAACTGGGTGGCCAGCCGCCGTGCGGTCAGCCCTGCGGCGGTCCGTCAGGGGCGGTCAGCCCCCGCGCGCCTGGGTCAGCGGTCAGCTCCCGCCCCTCAGGGCTGAGGCTTCTGAGAATAGTGCGCCCGCGTGATTGCTCGACATGCGGGCGCACGCCGACTCCAGCGCCTCTTCATCGACGAGGTCTCGGCCGGAATCACGGTCACGCCGTCACCGCCACTGGGATCAGCGCAACTAAACTGGAACCGGAGGACGAGGCCCCCGGCCCCCGTCGATCATCAACGAAAGGACCCCTCATGTCCCCTCCGAGAGAGCTCGCCGAGCCGGCCTTTGAACCGCCCGCCGTCGCACCCTTTGTCAGCCGCCGACGTCGCCGTCATCGACCGCGCGTCGTCGCACCTCCGGCCAGATCCCCGTCGTGAACGGCGAGCCCGTGTCACGGGCGCGGTCGCGCAGGACGGCGCGGACCCCGAGGACGCCAGGACGGCGGCGCGCGTGTGCGCCCTCAACGCCCTGCCGCGCGGCCTCTCGCGGGCGGCACATCATAACCTCGCGGAGTCGCTGAAGGTCGTGGCTCAGGTCCTCGCGCCCTGACTTTGCGCAGGCTGGCGTCATCAACGGCGCATCCGAGTTGTTCGGCGAGATCTTCGGCAGCCAGCACGCGCGCGCGCCGTGGGCGTCGCCGCGTGCGCCGCCCCTCAACGTGAGCGTCGAGGTCGAGGCCGAGTTCCTCATTTGGAACGCGGCGTGCGCGGGCTGGAGGCATGCTTCCACACTGCGTAAGGTTCGCTGGAAATGGCCTCGTCGGGCCGAAGGATAGGAAAAGACAGACTGACCGTCAGATGTTCAAGCGGTCGACGCCAACACCGTCCCGTCCACGGACGGCGCTCGCGGTGCGGCTGGTGAGCAAGAAGGCGCGCGCGAGCAGGCGCTGCAGGCCCCCGAGCAGGGGTGGCTGCGCTGCGGCGGACGTACACGGCGCCGAGCTGAGAGCCCCGCCGAGGCCACCGCCGGCTGTGCGGCTGTGGCGGCCACGACGCCCCGCCGAGCGCCCCACGAGATGGCCGCCCGAGCCCATCGCTCGCCGGCCGGTGGCTGCGGGTTGCGGCGACGGTGCCCCTCGGCGGGCAACGTCCACGCTGGCGGCGCGGCGCGCCATATCACCGCCCGGGCGCGGACGAGCTGGTCATCCACCGATCCCCGCGTCGAGCGCCACGCGGTCGCGGCGGTTAGCAACCCGCCCGTCGGCGAGAACATCCAGATCTGCGCGCCCCACCTGGCCCGAGGCCGCTGTCCGCGCACCTGCAGGACCTCCGAGCAGCACTACCGCATGTGGAGACGAGGTTGGGCAGTGGATTGGCGCTGCCGCATCACCGCGTCCGCCTGACGCCGAGGTCGTGGCCGACCCTCGCTTCTCCGCGGGGCTGGCCACGGCCTCGTCGTATGCGCACGAAGACGTGGCCTTCCAATGCCTTCGCGCATCTGTGCGCCGACGTGCTCGCGCGGGTCTGATCCGTCTGTCCCCGCTGCCCGCCGACGTGGTAGATGGGCGCGCGTTGGGGTGTCCATTCGCTGCCTGGGGCGTCCGACCAGTACCGTTGGTGGTATGAGCTTCTTTGACATGACTTCTGACGCCGACGTTGAGGATGACCTGGATCGCTCGAGACCGACGATGGTCGTGGACTGCGACATTGAGGCCGCGTGGGCGCCGTGTCGCGCCGGGCTGGTGGGTCAACGACGGCCCGCTGCGTGACCACGAGTGACGCTCGGGGATGACGGCATCTATCGCGGAGGCCCGGACGCCGGCGACTGGTTGATCGAAAAGGCCGACGAGGATCGATGGACGTCTGCGCTCCGCCTGGTGGTACTCGCCGCCGACGACGAGCTGCCGGACGAGTATGCGACCCGCGTCGAGGGTTTCCCTGTCCGAGGAACGCGGCGGTGTTGCGATCCATGTGAGGAGTCGGGTCAGCGTCGGTCTCCGACGACGAGGCCGAGGCCTGCCAGGCGACGCCGACGACGCGATCGGCACGTGGGAGCAGGTCCTGCTGGCCGCGAAGAACCACCTCGAGGCGCTGAACGCTGCAACGAGCTGAATGACAACCCCCGCAGCCTGGTGGCTGTGGGGTTTGTTGTGGTAGTCCGCCGGTGGTGAGCTGAGTGCCGCCGGGTGTGTCCCACACACACGTATTCGCACTGTGGGATGTTGCAACTTCTCAGCAAAACGTTGAATTTCGCTGTTTTTGAGGTGGTGCTGTGTCAGCGTCGGTGGAATCGCATGCGAAATTGCGGATGGTAGGTGGCGGCGGGCGTTCGCCACGGTTGCTGCTAGTAGTGTGGGTGGTGCACTGATCCGTAGGGCAGGCACCCGTTCTGATCGGGTGTACGTCCCGTAAGAGGTGTAGCGTCCCGTAACGGGTAGTGCCGGTAGGAGTTACTGCGCGGACCACAGTGCTGAGCGACCCGAAGCGTTGCGCTATTTCGGGGAGCGTTGCACTAGTTGAAGGAGCAATGCACTGATAGGGGAGTAGCATTGCGCGGATAGATAGCTAGTGCAATGCCCCTGCTAAGTAGTGCAATGCTGGCGAGTAGCGCAACGCCTCCCAGTCGAAATGCTGCGCGAGCTGCATCGAGATGCCGGGAGTGGGTCTCAGCCCCGAAATTTTCGCATGCACCCTCGTGCGTACTTCAACTCTGAAGTCGGAACGTTGACTTTCGCGGTTTTTGAGGTGGTGTGTGTGTGGCCGTCGGGGCATTGCATGCGGAATTGATGGGGGCACGCCCCGTTAACTCCACTGTGCGTGCGGCGATGCTGCCGCGCGACGCGTGCCGCGTGCGCGGTCTAGTGCGCCCGGCTTACTCCGCCGCCTGCTCGGCCGCTTGCGCCGCCTCGCGGCTGCCTTCTTGGCGCGGGCGCCTCGACCTCTTCGGGGGTGAGGGGGCCCTGCGTCGAACCTTCGCTGCCGTCGGTGCGCTCCCACGAAATGGCGAGGCTGTCGCGCGCGCCGAAGCGCGCCAGGTGGATGCCGACGATGAATTCGAGGCGATCGGCGCGCTCGGGCTCCGTGCGCAGCTCGAGCCGCAGGTCAGACGCCGACGCGATCACGTCGAAATGCCCCAGGACCGCCCTCGCGGTCGAACAGCATGTATCCGCTGCCCGCCTCCTCGTCCCGCACGAGCCCGTGATCTTGTGGGCCCATGTGGCTCACAAGCTGCTTGCCGTAGCGTGCGGCCCGATCGGTGGAACGGTGGCCACGGAGATCAGGGGGTAGCGAGGCCCCGGCAGTTGAGGGGTGGTGGTCTCGTCCGTCGAGGCGTTGGATTCGTCGTCATAAGGCAAACCTAACTTTGAATGTGCAGCCTCCGCCATGCGTAGCTCTGGATTCGGTCATGCGTACCGTGCGGTAGCGTTGGATAGTCAAGCTGCGTCGCGAGAGCGCGCAAAGGTCGCGCAAAAACGCCCCCGGGACGGGAGCTGGCGAAGGAACAACGATGACAGTTGGAGCACGTCGAACACGGTGAGCCCGCATCAGGGTGGCGACAAGCTTCAGCGCACGCGAAAATCGCCACATTCAGCTGATCGCCATCGGTGGCGCGATCGGTACAGGCCTGTTCATGCGGCTCGGGTAAGACGATATCCGTCGCGGCCCCTCGATCCTGCTGGTCTACCATGATCATCGGTGCGTTCTCTTCTGTTCATGCGCACCCTCGGTGAGCTGCTGCTCTCCGACCATAAGTACGCGACCTTTGCGGACATTACCCGCGATCTCATCGGCCCGTGGGCCGGGTTCGTGACGGGCTGGACGTACTGGGCGTGCTGGGTGGTCACCGGCGTGGCCGACATGATTGCGATCACCGGCTATACGCACTTCTGGTGGCCCGACACTGCCCGCGTGATCCCATCGGTGCGACGACTCTGCTGCTCTTCGCTCTTAACGCGATGACGGTCAAGGCCTTCGGGGAAACGGAATTCTGGTTCGCGCTCGTCAAGATCGTCGCGATCGTTGCTCTGGTCATCGTCGGTTTCGGCATGGTCGCCATGGGCACGGTTGACGAGGAGGGCACCACGGCTGCGGTCTCGAACCTGTGGAGCCACGGCGGCTTCTTCCCGACCGGCTTCACCGGCTTCCTCGGCGGCTTCCAGATCGCCCTCTTCGCGTTCATCGGCATTGAGATGGTCGGCACGACCGTCGCCGAGACCGACGACCCGGACAACACCCTGCCCAAGGCCGTCAACTCCATCCCTGTGCGCATCATGCTCTTCTACGTGGCGGCGCTCGCGGCCATTATGATGCGTGACTCCCTGGGATCAGGTGAGCCCGGAGAAGTCGCCCTTCGTCACGATGTTCTCGCTGACCGGCCTGGGTGCCGCGGCGACGATCGTCAACCTAGGTGGTCCTCTCCTCGGCCGCCTCGAGCGCGAACTCCAGGCATCTGCACTCACGTCGCGCATGCTCTACGGCCTGACCCGTCAGGAGCAGGCGCCGGGCATCTTCGCCCGCCTCCAAGCACCATGCGCCTCAACGCCCTGTTCCTGTCGTGCGTGCCTCCTGTCGGGCATCGTCATCATGGGGATGGGTGGCTCGATTTCGAGGCCTTCCGCTGGTGACCTCCGTGTCGCACGCTGTTCCGCGGGCGTGTGGGTCGTCATCGTCGCGTCCTACCTGGTGTACTCCTGCGCAGCGCCCGCAGCCGCATGCGGTCCACGGTTCAAGGCCCCGGCGGCGCGATCAGCGCCTGGATCGTCCTGGCGTTCGCGGGCTGCATGGGCGTCATCCTGGCGATGTGGGATGACACTCGCCCGCCTCGTTTATTCCCTCATTTGGATCGCGGTTCATCATGGGCGCGGCCTTTGCGAACCGCCATTTCGCTGCGTCGCGCGTCGCGGGGCGTCCTCGGCGACGGCGGCACGGGCGAGGGTCCGCCATACCGGCCCTCACCTCGACGTGGCGGAACCTACAGTTAGTAGACTATGCTCACCAGCGTGCCACGGGAGCTCGAACCGAGCTGAGAGGGATCATCCCCGACCGTAGAACCTGATCCGGATCATACCGGCGTAGGAAGTCTCTTCCTCGTGGCCGCCGTGCAGCACGAAGGGAGTATTTTTCGCATGGCATCCACTCGCTCCGTCCCTCCGCTGAGGTCAGTGACATCGTGCACCGCCGCCATCTGGGTGTGCGCGTGTGGCTGATTTTTCGCCGCATGGAACCCGGTCGGTGGCGCCGCTTTCGATGATGCTTGGAAAGGTCTTGCCCGGCCTGAGTGGCCTCGCGACGGGTATCTGGCTGCTGGGCGGCACGCTCGGCGGCTACGTCATCCGCAAGCCCGGCGCCGCGCTCTTCGTCGAGGTGCTGGCTGCGAGTGTCTCCATGGCTCCTGGGTTCAGTGGGCCGTCGGACCATCTACTCGGGTCTCGCGCAGGGTCTGGTGCGGAAATCGCCTTCGCTCTGTTCGCCATACCGCCGCTCAACGCGTCGGCTGCCGCTACGAGCTGGCGCGCTCTCCTTCGGCGCGTGGGTCCCCGAGCCTTTCTCCAGGCAAGCATCACTAAGGGGTGCGTTCTGTAAACGTCTCCTAGCTTGTTCTTCGGCCTCCTGTCGGGCATCGTCCTGGCCGGCCTGCTCGCGTGGGCGCTGACGAATGCGCTCGCGAAGACGGGCGCCCTGGATCGCTTCGCCTCCGGCCGTGGAGCGCGTGAGCTTGTCTGACTTCGACTCCATGGACGAGGCCCACCTCGCCTCCTCCCGCCCCGTCCCCTCGCCCGGTGCCTCGGCTGCGCTGGGTGAGGGGCGGCTGCGCTTGTGCGCGCGCGCGGCTGGGAGATGGCGTCACGCTGGGCGCAGAACGCCGCGCTGTCGGGACGTTGATCTCGATATCGCGCCGGGCGAGCGCGTGCGTGCTAAAGGGCCCGTCCGGGCCGGGCAAGTCGACGCTCATGCGGGCGGCTTGGCCGGCCTGCTGGGCGGCGCGCGAGGGAGCGAGGCCACCGGCGCTCACCGTCGATGGCGTCGCTCCGGCCGAGGCGAGGTCGCGGGGCCTGCTCATGCGCAGGACCCCGAGGCCCAGGTGGTCCTCGCCCGCGTAAGTGACGACGTGGCCTTCGGCATGGAAAACATGGGGGCCGCGCGCGAGAGATCTGGCCGCGCGTGGAGAACTCGCTCGAGGCCGTGGGCCTGAGCGTCCCCTGGATCATTCGACGGCGGAGCTGTCGGGCGGGCAGACGCAGCGCCCGCGCTCGCGTCGATTCTTGCGATGGGCCCGGGCCTGCTGCTCCTGGACGAGCCCACACGCGAACCTGGACCCGAGCGGCGTCGCAGGGTGCGCGCCGCCGTCGAGGCCGTCGTCGAGCGCACGGGCGCGACCGTGGTCGTCGTCGAGCACCGCGTCGACGTGTGGGCTCCCTCGTGGATCGCGTCATCGTGGTCGCGGACGGCGCGATCGCCGCGGACGACCCCTCGAGCGGGTCCGCGCAGCAGGGCGAGGCCCTGCGTGAGCGCGGCATCTGGCTTCCGGCGACGACGCCGCGCCGAGGTCGGCCGCCCCGAGGTCCCCGGCCTCGTCCGTGGGCGCGGAGAGGGGCGCGGAAGGGAGGCGCGAGGGCTGCTCGATCGCCGCGCGTCACCGACCCGACGATCGGCTACGACGCGTCCGCCCTCGTGCGCAGCGGCATCGACCTGACGATCGAGCGCGGGGTCTCCACCTCACTGTTGGCGCTAACGGCGCCGGAAAATCAACCTTGCCTGACGCTCGCGGGCCTCACGCCGCCCTCGCGGGCGCGGTCGAGGTCGAGACCGCCGACGGCACGGCCGGCGACCCGCACGAGTGGTCCAGCAAGCAGCTGCTCGGCCGCATGTCCATGGTCTTCCAGGAGCGCGAATACCAGTTCCTGGCCGCCACCGTGCCGGGGAACTCGCGATCGGCCCGCGCCGCGGCACGACCGACGAGGAGATCGCCCCCTCGTCGACGAACACCTCGAGGCCTGGGCCTCACCAAACTCCGCGCGCCAACCCCATGACGCTCTCGGCGCAGCGTCGCCTGTCGGTGGCGACCGCGCTCATCAGCGCTCCCGAGCTGCTCTCATCCTCGACGAGCCGACCTTCGGCCAGGATCGCGGCACGTCTCGGCCTCGTGCGCCTGCTGCGCGCCGCCCTCGAGCGCGGCGTCACCCTGGTGTCGATCACGCACGATCCCGCGTTCGTGGCCGCGATGGGCCAGCGCGTCGTCGACCTCGGCAGGTCGGCACGCGTGCGCGGCCCCCGAGATTCGACGGACGAGGCCGGGGCCGCCTCCGCCGAACGCACACGATCAGGGCCCAGCGCGGCGCCCGAGGCCTCTCGCGCGTACGAGATCCGTCGCCCGCGTGCTCGCCCTCCTGGTCGCATACGACGCGCCCTGCTGATCGCGATTGACCCGGTGAGCGCGGCCGCGTTGCCGTCATTCTCGAGCTCGCGCTCACTGCCCCTGCCGGGCGTCGCGCGCAGCTTCTTCCTCAGCGACGCCGCTGCTGCAGCGCGCCGCTGGGGTGCAGGCGTCCATGCTGCTCTCACGCCTCACCGGGGCGGAACCGTGTACTGGCAGTTCAGGCTGGCAGCGATCTCGGACCACCTCGATGTGGCTGGCTCTGGGCATCGGCCTGCGCATGCGCGATCGTCCTGCCCTGCATGCTCTGCTCGACCGATCGATCCGACCGACATGGGCGACGGCCTCGCGCAGATCCTGCACTCGCCCGCCGCCCGTGCTGGCGCGCTCGCAGGCGCGCGCGCGTGATGCCCGCTGGCGGCCGACTGGAAGGCCCTCGAGCGCGCGCCGTGCCCGGGCGTGGGCGACTGCGCATCCGTTCCTTCCTGCGAGGCTCCTTCTCGCTGCTGGTCTTCGCGCCGCGTCGCTCCGGCAAGCTGGCCACCACGATGGAGGCCCGGGGCTTCGGCGCGGCAGCAGCGAACGTGGGCACGCCCTGCGCCTCGCGCGCCGCCGATGCCGTCCTCATGGTTTGTCGCGATCGCCCTGCCCGCGATCGCGCTGGCTGCATGGCACTCGGCGGGCACCTTCGCCCTGGTGGGCCGATGAGCGGCCTGACTGGGAAGACGTGAGTGGGGAGTGGGCCTGCGGGTCACCGTCCCGTCACGATGGGCCCCGATGGGCCGCCCGCGAGGCTCGCCCCCCGCCTGAGTGCCCTGGCGGGGGAGCGGGCCACGGCCTCGTCTGGTGAGGCGGGCACGCGCCGCGGCGTCCCGGTCGTCACGATCGACGGCTACTCCGGGTCCGGCAAGTCCACGCTGGCCGCAGCACTTGCTCGGCTCGTGAACGTCTGGCAGGTGCTTCACCTCGACGACTGGTACCCCGGCTGGGATGGCCTCGAGGCCGGGGCGCAGATCGCCCGGCGCATCGCCTCCGACCTGCGGAGGACGTGCCTCCTCCTGAGGCCTGGGACTGGGAGAACGGAACAGCGGGGCGACGATGCGACGTCTCGCCCCGACGATCATCGAGGGCTGCGGCGCGCACTGAGCGAGGCCGACCTCAGCGATGGATCGCCGACCGCGGACGAGGACGAACGACGCAGCAGGGCGCTCGCGCGACGGCAGACCTACGCGCCACACCGGCGGCGCTGGGCCGAGCAAGATCTGGGGCGCTCGATAGACTAGGCGCATGCTGCCGCCGCCTCCCGAACCCCCGCTGTGGGGGTGGCTCATGTCAGGGCCATCGATTTTCGTGATCCGCGTTGTCGCGCTGCGTCGTGCCAAAGCATCGGCGCGCGTCGACCCTCGACGGCGTGGCTGCTGCTGATCTTCCTGTGGCCCCTCCTCGGTGTGCCGCCGTATGTCATCTTCGGTTCGTGGTGGGCGATGGGCCGCAGGCTCGACGACGACCCGGAGGCCCGCCAGCTGGTCGACGCCATCGTGGCCGCTCGACCGCGCCCGATCCCGAGAACTACGAGGCGCCGGACGGGCCGACGGCCTGCTCGCGGGCTCGGACGATGACACGCCCTCGATCATGCGACTGTCCGGGACCTCAGCGGCTTCCCGGCCTCGGTGGGACAGGTCGGTCGCCTCTACAACGACACGGCTGAAACCTTCCGCGCCATGGCGGCCAGCATCGATACGGCCACCCACCACTGAACGCCCTGTACTACCAGACGTCGTGCGATGAGTATCGGCCCCCTCTCTACGAGGGCCCTATGAGCGCGCGGTCGCCCGCGGTGTCACCGTCCGCCTGCTCGTCGCACCACCACGGCATGCGCACAATCGGGCCACAGGACTTCCGTCGCCGCCTCGAACGCCGCGTGTATCCAGGTGGCACGAGATGCTGCCCTTCGCGCCGCTTCACGGGCAGATCCGCCGCCCCGACCTGCGCAACCACCGCAAGATCCTCGTCATCGACGGGCGCGAGGCCTACGTCGGCTCCCACAACCTCGTGGCCCCCGACTACGACACCCCCTCGTACGCGAAGGCCGGCATGCTCTACGACGACACGAGCGTGTCCGTCACCGGCCCGATCGTCGCTCAGATCCAGGCGGTCTTCGCCGTTGACTGGTACTACGCGTGCAAGGAGATCCTCACGCCCGAGGTCCTCACCCCGCCCGCCGCGGAGGTTGCGGCAGAGCGTGAGGAGGAGCAGGCCTCGGCGATGCAGATCATCCCGTCGGGCCCCGCGTTCAAGGACGAGCCGAACCTGCGCGCGTTCGTCCACATGATCTCCTCAGCGCGCACGCACGTGTCGATCACGAGCCCGTACTTCATCCCGGACGAAGCCCTTATGACCGCGCTGACGAACGCCGCGCTGTCGGGCGTCGAGGTCGAGCTCTTCGTCTCCGAGCAGTTCGACCAGTTCCTGGTCGGGCACGCGCAGCGCTCCTACTACGGGCCGCTCCTGAAGGCGGGCGTGCGCATCCACCTGTACCACAAGCCGCGGATGCTCCACTCGAAGTACACTGATCGTCGACGGGAGCCTGTGCATCATCGGCTCATCCAATATGGACGTGCGCTCCTTCGGCCTCAACTACGAGATCGTGCTCGTCGCGGACAGCTCGCGCCTGGTCGAGATGCTGCACGGCAATGACGACCGCACGCGCGAAGTCTCGCGAGCTCACCTACGGGAGTGGCGAGGCCTGCCGTGGCACGTCCACTACATCGACAACGTGTGTCGACTGGGGAGCTCGCTCCTGTGAGCGCTCACGAGATCCGGGGAATAAAAGACTCTCCTGATAGGGAAGAGAACACTTTTGTCGAACACCTTGTCCTCCTCGCTTGAGGTCAATCCTTTCGTCGGGGAGGGCGGCGCTCACAACTCTGTGCGTCCCGCCTACCCGGACGAGGCTGTGGCCGCGTTGATCGAAGCGGCGCAGCGCACTCGAGTGCTGACGCGTTGGGGCAGGGTGGACCGTTGCGCGCCGCCGACATCGGCGCGGGCACCGGCAAGATGAGTGAGCTCCTGGCGCGCGGCGGCCTCCTCGTCGATGCGGTCGGGACCCTCCGAGGCGATGCGCGCCCAGGCCTCGTCGATCGAGGGTCACCTGGCACGGCGGCGTCGCGGAGGAAACGGGGTTACCGAACGACATGTGACATCGTCGTGTTTGCCCAGTCCTGGCATTGGATGGATCCGGGCGTGCGGGCCTCGAGGCGGCCCGAATCCTGGCACCCGGCGGCGCGCTCGCCATCGTGTGGAACCAGATGGCCGTGTCGATCCCGTGGGTGCACCGCCTGACGCGCATCATGCGCTCGGGCGACGTGCACCGCCCGACAAAGCCGCCACGCCGGGCGGCGGCTCACGCCGATGACCCTCACCCAGGTCGCCTGGGAGGACCGCATGACCCCCGAGCAGATCCTCACCCTGGGGACGACGCGCTCCTCGTACATTCGTTCCTCCGAGGAGGGCCGGGCCCGCATGCAGGAAAACCTGCGCTGGTACCTCTACGACCACCTCGGGTATGCGCCCGGGGAGCAGGTCGCGATCCCGTACGCGACGCTCGTGTGGCTCACTCACTTGTGACAGGGTGAGCGAGCCGCGCGCGTGGAACGTCAGTGGATGGGCTCCAGGAACCTGTCCGAGGCTCCTTCGGGCATGGGGAGCGAGCGTTCCCGAGCGGCACGCAGGGCGGGGTCGAGGACGGCCAGGACCGGATCCCAGGACAGCAGCCGATGAGCGATCGTGAATCCAGCGGAGTCGCTGTTCAGAACGATTTCCTCGTAGACCTGGATGGTCACGCCGTTGCTATTCGTGGGCGACGTGCTGGAGGAAGTAGGAGTTCGGGAGGTAGGTGACCTCCTGGAGGTTGAAGTCGGGATCCAACGCATAAATCGGGGTGAGATCGCGCCCGTTGGCGCCGACGACGATGGCGACCTCCGGCCGCGCCAGGTTGTTCGTCGCGGTCTCGAGGCTGTGTGACGTCGACGTGAGCGCCGGCGAGCCGACGACCCGCACGCGGTCCACCGTGCGATCGACGTAGCCGCGGAAGGTGATCTGCGGCCTGGGGGGCAGCTTGTTGAGGAGCTTGAGGAGTCCGCGCATATGTTCGGCATGATTGTCAGTCATTGGTCTTCCTGGCTTGTGCGGGGCGCGTCGGGGGTCCGTGGCGCCATTGTCTGGACCGTCTTCGTTGGTGACGACGTCGGTGGTGATGTGCCCACGGTATCCGATTGTTGCCGGTGAGCGAAACCGAATGCTCGTGGGGGTGCATGAGCGTGACTGGCGAGGCGCAGGAAGGGGACGCGTGTCAGCCCTCGGTGTGCGTGGGAGTCCGTGCCTCGTGCCGCTCTCGAATGGGGCGGGCGCGCCTGGCACAATGGGGGCCATGGCTGTGTCGTTTCTGGGAGTGATCGCTGCCCTCGCCATGTACGCGGTGAGCGTGGCGCCGTCGCTGATGGCGCGCTCGTGGGCGTGGCACGCGGTCGCTTCGGGCGTCCTCGTGGCCTGCGGTTACGTCGCCGGCGTCGTCGTCCAGAACGTGGGTGCCCGCGTCATAGCCATGACCGGTCTGACGATCCGCGCATCCGAGCCCGTCGAGATCGGCTTCCGCGTCTGCATCGCCGCCCTCTTCGCGATCTGGTGGCTCTACGCGGTCATCCAGTCCTACCGACGGGCCCGCGTCGCCGCCAGGCTTGTCAACATGCCGGGGAGACCTTCGGCGAGTACCTCCTGGGGACGGCCGGCACGGTCGTGATTGCCTGGTGTCTCATCCTGATCGTCGGGGCGTTGAACCGCGTGGGACGCATGCTGATCGGGGTGCTCGGCGGCTACATGCTGCGCCCGGCGGCGATCGTCGTGGGCGTCGCGATTCTGGTCGCCATCGTCTTCTTCCTGACGTCCAACGTGATCCTGCGCGGCGGAATCGGCTTCTTCCGCCACCATGCTGAGCAGATGAACACGCGCACCGCGCGCGGTATCTAAACCGTTCGTGCCCGAGCGCTCCGCCTCCCCGGCCTCGCCCGTCACCTGGGAATCCGTCGGTGGTCAGGGGCGCGTCTTCCTGGGGCGCGGCCCCTCGCGCCTCGACATCGCCCAGGTCACCGGCGGCGAGGCCATGGAGCCGATCCGCGTCTACTCCGGTATGCCTACGGGTGGGGCGGGCATCGAGCAGGCCGCGGCGACTGTGGTCGCCGAGCTGCGCCGCACGGGAGCCTTCGATCGCGCCGTCATTCTCATCGCCGCGTCGACCGGCTCCGGCTGGGTTGACGAGTGGCAGGTCCAGCCCCTCGAGTTCCTCACGCGCGGGAATTGCGCCACCGCCTCGCTCCAGTACTCCTACGTGCCGTCGGCCCTCAACTGGCTGACCGGCCTCGAGCCGGCGCAGGAGGCGTCGGCCGCGCTCTTCCGGGCGGTGCGGGCCGAGCTCGACACGGTGGACGAGGCCGACCGACCCGCTCTCTTCGTCTGCGGTGAATCCTGGGGCTTTCGCCTCGCAGTCGGTTTTCTCCTCGGTCGAGGCGCTCTCCCAGGTGGATGGGGCCCTGTGGGTGGGGACCCCCGCCTTCCGCCGATGCACGCCGAGCTGACGGCAGCCCGCCACAGGGAAGCCCCGAGGTCGCCCCGTCGTCTACAACGGTCGGCGCGTGCGCTTCGTGAACGAGCCATCCGACCTGCGCACCGACCTGTACGGGCGCGAGCTGAGGGCTGTCGGGGCTTCCCGCGTATCGTCTACGCCCAGCACGCCTCCGATCCGGCTGTGTGGTGGGAATCGGAAGATCTCTGGACGCAGCCTGATTGGCTGCGCGAGCGGGCGGGCCGCGACGTGTCTCCCTTCGTTGAGTTCACGCGCTTCGTCACCTTCATTCAGGTGCTCGCCGACCTGCCCGTCGCGGGGACCGCTCCCGGCGACCACGGCCACACCTACAACGAGGGCTGATCCCCTGTGGCGGGCGATCCTCGGCTTCGATCTCCTCTTCGACGAGGCCCCGACCCACCCGCGCTTGGCCGCCCTGGATGGTGAGTGGGTTGACGAGGAGATGGTGGAGCGTATCGGCATCGTCGTGCGGGCGAACCTGGAGCTGTCTGACCGGCAGTAGGGCGCCCGCAGCGTACCGTAGCATGTTTGTCGAGGTTGTGGGCCTGCCATGTATCAGTTTGTGTTAGTTTGCTATGGTATTTACCATGTCAAATGAATTCTGTATCATCCAGAATTTCAGTCTTTTAAGAGGGTTGTCGGTGAACATGTGTGCTTTTGTCACGGAACATATGTTCATTGGTCAGTGAATGTGTTGAAATCCTGCTGACAAGAGGGTAAAGGTTCTCCTCATTTCCCCTCGCAATGCCTTGTAGCTACTGAATGGTAAGTCAGTAAAGCATTGCTAGGTATCTGGTTTCGCAGTATCGTGCGAATTGCGAGCGAGATAACCTAACCGCGCGGTATAGCTCGCCTGAATCAACATTGGAGTGAGCATGTCATACACATTTCACAGGGCGTGGATAGCGGCCCTGGCGACCGGCGCGATGGCAGCGTCCGGCGTCGCCTTCGGCGCTCCCGCCCTGGCAGCAACCCCCGCGCCCGACGCGGATGGTCCGATGATCTCCGACCTCGCCACCACCAGTGAAGGTATTGGCGGTCAGGTCACCTTCTCCGTCGTCGACAATCCCGGCCTGTCCAGCATTGACTTGCGCGATCCGGCCTCCGACGCGATCTTCTATCGCCGCGTCGTCGACTTCCCCGGCAACGTCACCGCTGATGGGAAGCATCACTACACGTTCACCATCAAGTTCTCCGATATCCAGGCCGCCTGGGCCAAGGCCGGCCACACCGATGCCCTGCCCGCGACCGTCAAGCTCGTCGCATGGGGCAGCGACGGCATGCCGTCCAAGCGTGCCGATGTCGCCATCGAACCGGTCGCGATGACTTCTCTCGACTTTGGTATCGAGTCAGGAAAACTCGATCTGTACGTTGGCCAGCAGACGAACATTGGCGTCACGCACATGCCGGAAAATGCCAACATGACGAAGGTCAATTGGTCCGGCGACGACATTGACGTCCTCAATGTCGATGAGAAGTCAGGCCTCGTGACTGCCCAGAAGGAAGGCTGCTCGGATGTTGGGGCTGTCGCCGACTACATGGATCCGAAGGTCTTCGACCCAGTGATGGCCAGTGTCGGGTCTGCGTCAGCGAGCTGGGCAAGGACGGATGCGCTCAATCACCTCCGCGTGGACATGGAGGAGGGTGAGGCTGTTACCCTCAAGCCGTTGCTTCCCGAGAAGTTCAAGGATGCCACCCTGTCCTGGAGCCTGGAGTACGGTGGCGCGGTCATCCTGAAGGTGGCCGAGGATGGCAAGAGTGCGATGATCACCGGCGGCAACGTTGTTGATTGGGATCAGGTGAACCTGACCGCCACCCTGCCCGATGGAACCTCGGCAACGGCGACGACAATCGCCGTTGTGAAGGCTGTGAAGCAGGACGCGAAGGCACCCGCCCCGTGGGTCGATCCGCAGCCGCACCTGACCCGCAGCCTGCTCCCGACCCGCAGCCTGCTCCGGATCCCCAGCCTCAGCCTGACCCTGCAGCCTCAGCCTGACCCGCAGCCTCAGCCTGACCCGCAGCCTGCGCCGGATCCTCAGCCTCAGCCGGATCCCCAGCCTCAGCCGGATCCTCAGCCTGCACCCAACCCGCAGCCTGCGCCGGATCCTCAGCCTCAGCCCGACCCCCAGCCCGCACCCGACCCCCAGCCTGCCCGATCCGCAGCCTGCTCCGAACCCGCAGCCTGCACCGGATCCGCAGCCTCAGCCTGACCCCCAGCCTGCACCCGACCCGCATCACTCCCGCCCCGATGGGCGCCTGGGTGATGGACTCGGTCGGCTGGTGAGTACCGCAACGCTGACGGCACCTACCCGATGAGCACCTCCACGGTGATTGACGGACGCACCTACCGCTTCGACGGACGCGGGTACATGCGCACCGGCTGGGTCATGGACGGCGGTGCCTGGTACTACCACGATGCCTCTGGCGCTCAGCTCACCGGCTGGCAGATGGTCCGCGGCTCCTGGTACTACCTGGGTGACAATGGCCTGATGCGTACCGGCTGGGTCATGGTCGACGGAACCTGGTACTACCTGCACGGCTCCGGTGCGATGGCCACCGGCTGGATCAACCTGGGCGGCACGTGGTTCTACCTGCATGGCTCGGGCGCGATGCTCAGCGGTTGGCAGATGATCGGCGGCTCCTGGTACTACCTGGGCTCGGATGGCGCCATGCGTACCGGCTGGGTCATGGTCGACGGAACCTGGTACTACCTGCACGGCTCGGGCGCGATGGCCACCGGCTGGCTCAACCTGGGTGGCGCCTGGTACTACCTGTCTCCCTCGGGGGCCATGGTGACCGGCACGCAGATGATCAACGGCCGTATGTACACCTTCGACGCCTCGGGTATGTGGATGCCGTGATCTGATATCCGCCTGTCACTAGGCAATACTCCGGGTCCGGGGTGCAGCAACGCGCTCCCGGGCCCGGTCGTAGACGCTTCAGCTGCGCTAACGTATCGATAAGCAAGATGTTGATTGTCAGGTAGGGCACATGAGGTATGTTGTGAGGAGACGGCTGGTACGCCGACGTACCGGGTGCCACCGGCACTCCGTCCCCAACATATCGGAGAAAGCTTATGTCAACGAAGAAACCAGCTGCCCTCCTCGCCTTCGTCGGCGCGTGCGCGCTCGCGGTGACTGGGCCGGCCGCCCTGGCCTCGCCCATGCCCCCGGGGCCCACCGGAACGCACGATGGTGCAGCAACCTCCCTGCCCGTGGGCGACATCGACACGGCGCTGACCTCGAAGAGCGGACAGTCCGCGCCCTCCTCGACCGACGCGGAGGTGGACCCGGCGCGCGTCGTCGGCGTCATTGTCCAGCTCGAGGATGGCGCGTCCCGCGAGGGTGCGATCAGTGAGATCAACGAGGCCGTGTCCGCCCTCTACCCGGGAACGCAGGCCCAGGTGGAGCGCGAGTACGACAACGTCATGTCGGGCTTCGCCCTCAAGGCACCCGTCGGTGCGCTCGACGCGATCCGCCGTGCTCCGGGCGTACGCGCCGCGTTCCTCGAGCGCGAGGGCGCGTCAGTGATGTGGCCACGCCCGATGCCGAGGGTGGCATCGAGTCCTCGCAGACCGGCGGGCAGGACCCTGCCAACCTGAGTGCCCATCTCGCGGTGCACATCGACCAGGTCGCCCAGAAGGGCGAAGGAAGGTCATCGCCGTCATCGACACGGGCGTCGACGCGACGCATCCGGCATTCACTGGCGAGCTCGCGGGGAACGCCCCGCTCACCCCGCAGAAGGTCGCCGCAATGACCTCGCAGCTGGGTGAAGGCAAGACCGGCGTCTACGTCTCACAGAAGTTTCCCCTTCGCCTACGACTACGCGGACGGCGACAACGACGCGTCGCCGGCGAAGACCCCGTACGGTTCCCACGGGACGCATGTCGCCGGCATCGCCGCAGGTAACGCCGATAAGATCGTCGGCACCGCTCCGAACACCCAGGTGATCGTTGCGAAGGTGACGCGCAGCGAGGACGACGCGCTGCTGGACTCGGCGCTGCTCGCCTCCCTCGATGACATGCTCGTCCTGCATCCCGACGTCATCAACCTGTCGCTCGGCTGGACGGCCGCGCATGGATAGCGGAGGCCGACTCGGTGTACGCGACCGTGTACAGAAGCTGCAGGAAGCGGGCATCACCGTCAACGCGGCCTCGAGCAACGCCTTCTCCACCGGGTACGGCAACAACTCCGGCAAGGGCCTGCCCTACGCCTCGGACCCCGACTCCTCGGTCATGGACGAGCCGGCCACGTATTCCTCGGTGGTTGCCGTCGCCTCGGTCGAAAACGCCCTGCTTCGCAACGCCTTCACCGTCAATGGGAAAGACATCGGATACCAGCGCGCTCGCGGCCTGAACGGTGAGAAGGTCGCCTTCTTCTCCGACCTGCCCGCCGGCACCTACGAGTACGTCGACGCCGGGTTCGCCTCCGAGGAGGACGCCGCCGCGCTCAAGGCGAAGTACCCGGACGGCCTCGCCGGCAAGATTGCGCTCGTCTCCCGCGGCAACATGACCTACCAGAAGAAGGTCGAGAACCTCACGACCTCAAGCCCGCCGGAATCGTCGTCTACAACAACGTGTCGGTCGGATCCCTCATCGCCATGAATCTGACGACGCAGGACATGCCCGCCGCGTTCATCTCCCAGGCCGACGGCCAGGCCATGCTGGACGCCCCCGAGCATCACGCTTTCGATCGCCGAGGGCCAGGTCCTGCCGCAGTCCACCATCTACGAGGCGTCGGAATTCTCCGCGTGGGGCGTGTCCCCGGACCTGCGCCTCAAGCCCGAGATCGCGGCGCCCGGTGGCGAGGTTTTCTCATCGATACCGGACGGTGCGTACGAGCAGTCCTCGGGCACGTCGATGGCCACGCCTCAGATGGCGGGCGTCAGCACGATCGTCCTCCAGCGTGTCCAGTCTGATCCGCTGTTTGCGTCGATGAGTGCGCGTCAGAAGGCTGACGTGGTTCAGAACCTCATCATGGGTACTGCCCGTCCGCTGACGGATGCGGCCCAGACGACGGGCGCGCTGTACTCGCCGCGTAAGCAGGGCGCGGGACTCGTCGACGCCCTGGCTGCCGCGACCTCGTCCGTGTACCCGACCGTGGTCGGCGCGCCCGAGCAGTCCCGGCCCAAGGCGGACCTGGGGGATGGCACGAAGGGGTGGCACTTCGACGTCACGCTGCACAACCTGTCGGGTGTTCCGGCCACCTATGAGCTGAGCTCGCAGGCCCTCTCCGAGATCGTCGACGGCGGCTTCTTCACGCAGCATTCCTCCGATTGGCAAGGCAGGGGCGTGGAGATCACGTACTCGGGTGCCGCATCCGCGTCCGCTGAGGGCGCGACTGTCACCGTTCCCGCGAGCGGCGAGGCCACCGTCGGTATCGACATCACGCCCGGCAGCGAGTTCGCCTCCTACGTCGCGGACAATGCGCCCAACGGGACGTTCCTCGACGGTTTCGTGCGCTTCGCGTCGAAGACCGCGTCTCAGCCCGACCTCGCCGTGCCCTACCTGGGCTTCTACGGCGACTGGGGCAAGGCCCCCATCTTCGATGCCCTCGCCTCGGACGGCGGCGCACACACACGGGCCTCGGCCATCGTCAACGGCAAGACCGGCGACTCCTCGGCTACAACCCCCTCGTTAAGGCGGCCGACCGTACAGGAAAGCCCAACCCGCAGCGCTACGTGATCTCCCGGTCCGAGGCCTCGGGCGCGCCGACGATCCTCGAACCCCGCACGGGCACGCTGCGCAGCGTCCACTCGCTGACCAGTACCTACACGAACGAGGGCGGGAGACGGTCTTCTCGGTGACCAACCATCGGAACTGGAAGTCCCTCTACCAGACGAGCAGCGAGGGAGAACACCTGGGTCGAGGCCTACCACGAGTCCACGGTCTTCGACGCGAATAGCCCGAGCCCTTCGCGCAGCTGCCCGACGGCACGTACACGCTGCGGATTGCCGCGTCCAACGACGGCCCGTCGCGCGCCGAGCAGTCGATCTCCTACAAGTTCCGCCTCGACACGACGGCACCGGTCATCTCAGGAGTGACGTACGGCGGAGACGGGTTCGACATGGCCGTGTCCTTCGACGTTACCGATGACTCGCCCCTGGCGGCCATCGATCTGCACGATCCCGCCGATGGCCTGTGGTTCTACCGCCACGTCTTCACCGAGAGCGAGCGCAGCGTCGGCCCGGACGGCAGGTGGACCTACCACGTGGACATCCCCATGATGGATATCCTCAACGCGTGGGACGACCAGGGTGGCTCCGGTGCACTCACTGCCCATCCCTACGTCCTCGCGTGGGATTACGGCCTGAACCACTCCGAGCCGGTGACCCTCGACCTGCCCATCTCCGACGACAACGAGACGGCCTCGTGCAAGGATCCGACGGGCGGTCACTGGATCAAGGAAGTGTGGTTCTGGCGGTACCAGTGCGCTAATGAGTGGGCGTACCTGAGAGGAGGCTGGTTCACGATCGGAGGCAGGGACTACCAGTTCAGCCCCTCCGGGTATATGATGACCGGTTTCGTCAAGCGCCCCAGCGGCGAGTGGATGTACGTGGATTCCGATGGCGTTCCCGTCGGCGGCTGGGTCCTTGACGGCGTGTACGGTGGCCCCTACTGGTACTACCTGGATCCGGCCACCAAGATCATGAAGACCGGGTGGCTCGCCGACGGCGGCTCGTGGTACTACCTGCACGGCAACGGCGTGATGGCGATTGGCTGGGTGCGCGACGGCGGCTCCTGGTACTACCTGTCCGACTCGGGCAAGATGGCGACAGGCTGGGTCAAGGTTGGTGGCACCTGGTACTACCTGGGCCCCGATGGTGCGATGTTCACCGGCACTCACGTGATCAACGGACGCACCTACGTCTTTGACGGGAGCGGCGCGTGGGTCGGCTGACCTGAGTGCTTGCCCAGCGACGACGAGGCCCGGGAGGGCGTCTCACCCGGCCCGGGCCTTGTTCGTCGTCGCACTGCCCTGCTGTCCGACGTGCTGCGCAATGATGTGTCGCAGCGCTGTCCTCACATAACGACCAATAGGTGCGCGTTCGCTTCGTGCCTCTCGAGGGTCCCCATTCACATTTTTGGAGTTACGCACATGACAACGAAGAAACCAGCGGCGTTCCTCGCGCTGGCTGGCACCACCGCTCTGGTGGTTGCCGGCCCCGCGACCCTCGCATCCCCGCCAACCCGGCGGACACCCGACCCGACGCGGGCGTCACGGCCTCGTCCCTGCCCGTCGGTAACGTCGATACCGCGCTCACCTCGAAGAGCGGACAGACCACCCAGGACGCTTCAGCGCCGACAGACGACGAGGTCGACCCTTCCGCGCTCGTCACGATCGTCGTCCAGCTCGACGAGGGTGCAGACCGCGCGGCCGCCCTCGCGTCGATCAACGAGGCCGTGGCCGCCGCGTTCCCCGGCTCTTCCGCCCAGGTGGAGCGCGAGTACGACAAGGCCCTGCAGGGCTTCGCGCTGAGCGCCCCAGCCGGATCCCTCGACGCGATCCGCGCGGTGAGCGGCGTCAAGGCTGCCTTCCTCGATCGCGAGACCCATGTCGATGGTGTCGATGACCAGGTCGCCGGAGAGGGCGCGACGAATTCCTCGCGCATCTCCACCCAGAACCCCGACAACCTCAGCGCCCAGCTGATGATGCACGCCGACCAGATCACCCAGAAGGGCGATGGCAAGGTTGTCGCTATCATCGACACGGGCGTCGACATGACGCACCCCGCCTTCGCGGGCGCCCTGCACGGGACTCCTGGGCTTTCCGAGGACAAGGTTGAGGCCCTGACCCCCCAGCTGGGCGACGGCAAGACCGGCAGCTACGTGTCCGAGAAGTTCCCCTTCGCCTACGACTACGCGGATAACGACCCGGACGCCTCGCCGACCGACAAAGCCGGATCGCATGGCACGCACGTCGCCGGCATCACCGCGGGCAACGCGGGTGAAATCGTGGGCATCGCCCCGGACGCGCAGATCATCGTCGCCAAGGTCGCCAGCAGTATCAGCGGCGGCATCCCGGACTCGGCGCTGCTCGCCGCCCTCGACGACATGGTCGTCCTGCGCCCCGACGTCGTGAACCTGTCCCTCGGACAGACCGGCGGCATGGATAACGAGGCCGACTCCATGTACGCGACCGTGTTCAAGAGCCTCCAGGATGCCGGCGTTACCGTGAACGCTGCCGCCGGCAACGAGTACACGGCCGGATACGGCAACCTCTCCGGCAAGAACCTGCCCTTCGCCTCCGACCCCGACTCCTCCGTCCTGTGCGAACCGGCGTCCTACTCCTCCGTCGTGTCCGTGGCCTCGGTCGACAACTCGCTGTCGCACAGCGCCTTCACCGTCGGCGACCGCGATATCGCCTATCAGCGCGCCGGCGGCGCCGACGGCCAGAAGATGCCCGACCTGTCCGACCTGACAGGCGGCCCCTTCGAGTACGTCGACGGCGGCATCGGTTCGCCCGAGGACGGCGCAGCCCTCAAGGCCAAGTACCCCGAGGGCCTCGCGGGCAAGATCGTGCTGGTTAAGCGCGGCACCCTCACCTTCCAGGACAAGTTCAACAATGTCGCAGGCTCCAAGCCCGCCGGCTTCATCGTGTACAACAACGTGCCCGGTGATTCGCTCGTGGTCATGAGCCTGGCGACGGACGGCGTGCCTGCCGCGTTCATCTCTCAGGCTGACGGCGAGGCCATGCTGGCCGCCGCCGATCACCACCTGAGCGTTGCCCCCGGCAAGGTCGTGCCCCCGAGCTCGAAGTACTCCATGTCGAGCTTCTCCTCGTGGGGCGTCACCCCGGACCTGCGCCTCAAGCCCGAGGTCAGCGCCCCCGGTGGCAACATCTACTCGGCTGTGCCCGGCGGCACCTACGAGTTCATGTCCGGTACCTCGATGGCAACCCCGCAGATGGCGGGCGTGAGCGCCGTCGTCCTGCAGCGCGTCGAGAACGATCCGCTGTTCGCCTCGATGAGCGCGCGCGAGAAGATTGACGTCGTCCAGAACCTCATCATGGGCACGGCTGCTCCCGTCGTCGACCCGCTCCAGGACACTGGCGCCCCGTACTCCCCGCGCAAGCAGGGCTCGGGCCTGACGAACGTCCTGGCGGCCACGACCTCGTCCGTGTGCCCGACCGTGGTCGGCGCGTCCGAGCGGTCCCGTCCCAAGGCGGACCTGGGGACGGTACGACTGGCTGGCACTTCGACGTCACACTGCACAACCTGTCCGGTGCCGAGGGCCACCTACGAGCTGAGCTCGCAGGCCCTCTCCGAGATCGTTGACGGCGGGTTCTTCACCGGTAGCTCCGCCGATTGGCGAGGCAAGGGCGTGGACATCGCCTACTCCGGCGCGGCCGTGAGCGGCACCGGTGAGGGCGCGACCGTCACCATTCCGCGAACGGCGAGGCCACGGTCGGTGTGGACGTCAAGCCCGGCGCCGCATTCGACTCCTCCGTCGCGCAGAACACGCCCAACGGTACCTTCCTCGATGGATTCGTGCGTTTCGCCTCGAAGACCGCGTCTCAGCCCGACCTGACCGTGCCCTACCTGGGCTTCTACGGCAACTGGGGCAAGGCCCCCATCTTCGACGCCCTCGCCTCCGAGGACGGGGCCCACACGCTCGCCTCCTGGGTCTACAACGGATCCACGCGCCAGCAGCTGGGATACAACCCCCTGATCAAGGACGCTGATCGTATCGGTCTGCCCACCTCGAGCAAGAACGTCATCTCCCGCTCGGTGGCCTCGGGTGCTCCCACGATCCTCGTACCCCATACCGGCACGCTGCGCAGCGTCCACACGCTCAACGCCGCGTACACGAACGCAGCAGGAGAGAAGGTTGCCTCCTTTACGCGCTACCAGAACTGGAAGTCCGCGCTGGATTCCTCCGGAAACATGACGTGGGTCGAGCGAGGACGAGCCGCTGGTCCTGGATGCGCGCGCCGACGAGTACAGGAACCTGCCTGATGGCCAGTACAAGCTGACGCTGTCCGCGCACAACGACGGTCCCTCGCAGACCGAGCAGTCGATCTCATATGAGTTCCGCATCGACACGGTCGCGCCCGTTGTCTCCAACCTGGAGTACAAGGGCGAGGGTGCCGACACGGTCGTGTCCTTTGATGTCACCGACGCGTCCCCGCTGGCCGCGTTCGACCTGCATGACCCGGCCGACGGCCTGTGGTTCTACCGCCACATCTTCACCGATAACGAGGCCACCACCGCCGCAGACGGCACACACGCCTACCACGTTGAGATCCCCTTCAAAGACATCGCCCAGGCGTGGACCGACCAGGGTGGCTCCGGCGACGTCATCGCCCACCCGTACCTGCTGGCCTGGGACTACGGCCTCAACCACTCCAAGGCCTCGACCCTCGACCTGCCGTCGGATAACCCGGGCGTGTGTATCACGGCTGACGGCGGCCACTGGGCGAAGGACTTGCGTGGCTGGTGGTACCAGTGCGCGAATGGGAAGGAGTACCTCAAGAACGGCTGGTTCACGATCAACGGATCGGACTACCTGTTCGGCTCCGACGGGTACATGATGACCGGCTGGCTCCGGCGCGATGACGGTGCGTGGGTGTACGCAAATTCCGAGGGCGCCCTGGTTGGCGGCTGGGTGTTGGACGAGAGCTTCGACGGTGCTTACTGGTACTACCTGGATCCGGCCACGAAGGTCATGAAGACCGGGTGGGTCGCCGACGGTGGCTCGTGGTACTACCTCACCGGTAGCGGCGCGATGGCCACCGGATGGGTGCGCGATGGCGGCTCCTGGTACTACCTGAAGGATTCGGGCGCGATGCACACCGGATGGTTGAACCTCGACGGTACCTGGTACTACCTGGGACCCGATGGGGCAATGTTCACCGGCACTCACGTGATCAACGGACGCACCTACGTGTTTGACGCGAACGGGGTCTGGGTGCACTGACCGCATCGCACCTGAATCACTGATTCGCTCATTCACGAGGCCGGGGCCCGGGAACGCTCACTGCGAGTGCTCCCGGGCCTCGTCTCGTCCACAGTGTCCGCGTACGCGTACGAACGCCGCATTCCCGGCGGCCGCTGCGGTATGTTGGAAGCAGCGACACACCTCGATGTCGCCTCGTATCTGCGTTGAATGTGTGGGAGTGCAGTCCATGAAGAAGCCAGCCGTATTCCTGGCGGGAGTGGGCACGTGCGCGCTCGCGGTCGCGGGCTGCTCTCCCGCCTCCACGTCGACGCCCGAGCCGCAGTCCAACCCGGGCAGCGACTCCGCCCAGTCCGCGCCGGGGCGACGGCCTCGGCGACGATTGACCCCGACACCGCACTGACGTCGAAGAACGGCCAGGGCGGACCGAGCGCGCAGTCCGGCCAGGGACGCGGATAGCTCGGTCGTCGTCATCGTTCAGCTCGAGGAGAGCGCGGACAGTGAGGCGACCCTCGCCTCGATCAACGAGGCCGTGGCCGCGTCCTTCCCGGGCGCCTCCGTCTCCGTGGAGCGGGAGTATCGCAATGCCCTGCGCGGCTATGCGCTGCGCGTGCCCGCTGGATCGATCGACGTGATTCGCTCGGTGAGCGGCGTCCAAGCGGCATACCCGGACGGAAACAACCGCCTCCAGTAAGCGAGTATCCGGCTGCCTCGCGCCTGGAGTGAGTGCCATTCCTCTCCTTGAACGTGAAAGCGTGCGACTTGAGGTAACTGTGTTTCTACTTGCTTCAAATTAAGATAAAATTAGAAGTAATTTGATTTTGTGTGAACGGAGCAGTCATGAAGAAGCCGACCCCTCCGCCCTGTCGCCTGGCTGAACTCTATGACAGTGTTCTCAATAGCCTCAGGGGTATGGATGAGGGACCATCGTTCGTCTGTTATTCGCGCGCTAGCTGGCGGACTTGATGATCCAGAGTATCGACCGTGGGAGTATTACTTCCGTGCCGAGCCGGTGCCCGAGGGGCTCACACGCGAGGCGTGGTGGTGTGCGGTTCGCAGTGCTCGAGCGACGACTGCTAGACCGACGCCCTTCACGATGAAGGACACAACGCCATTGACCTTCAATCTTCCAGATGTTCTTTTGAGTCTGAATGAGGACATTACCGCTCAGGCGCGAGGTCAGGTCGAGCTCCCAGGGGAGGTTGCAACGGAGGCTGCGCGAGACAGGGTACCTCATCAACTCCCTGTACGAGGAGGCGATCACATCCTCCCAGATGGAGGGAGCCTCCACGTCGAGGCGCGATGCGAAAAAGATGCTCCGGGAGGGGAGACGTCCGCAGACGCGGTCGGAGCGGATGATCCGAAACAACTTTCTCGCCCTTGAATTTGTGCGGGGGCGTCTCACGGATAAGCTCACTCCTGAGTTTGTCTGCGAGGGTGCATCGGATCGTGACCGAGGGGACGCTTTCGATGATCCGGGTGATGCTGGCCGCCTCCAGCGGGAGGGGAGGGCAGGGTTCGCATCTACAGGGACAGAAAATGAGGAGCAACTGCTCCATGTTCCGCCGTCCGCATCGGAGCTGCCCGAGCGCCTGGAGCGTCTGTGTTCCTTTGTGAATGGCGAAGGTGAGTATGCGACGCAATATGTGCCGCCCCTCGTAAGGGCGCTCATTGTTCACTTCATGATGGGATACGACCACTACTTCGTTGATGGTAACGGTCGCACGGCCCGCGTCATTGCGCAGTGGGTGATGCTGCGTGAGGGCTTCTTTCTGATGGACTTCGTTCCGGTGTCCCGACTACTGCACAGAGCGCCCGCACAGTACGCTCGCTCATTCCTTGAGGTTGAGCAGGATGAGGGCGACCTTACCTACTTCCTGATCTGGCATGCGCGGATAATTCTGCGTGGAATCCGCGAGCTACACGATTATCTGGCAAAGAAATCCAAGGAGCTGGATCAGGTGAAGCATCGCCTGCGCGCCACGACGCTCACGAACCGTCAGATCGGCGTCATCGAAGAAGCCTTGCGTGATCCCATGATGACAGTGACAGCGGCGGCGCATGCCAACAAATACAGGGTCACTCCTCAGACTGCGCACGCCGACCTGCGTGGACTCGAGGATGAGGGCTATTTGAGGCGTGTTCGGCGCGGCCGGAGTTTCGAGTGGTATCCGGTGTTGGATCTTCAGCGCCGGGTTGATTGTGCCCTTGAAGGGGACGGTGAGTGACAAGAGGGGCGGGGTCGAGGGTAGCCGCGATGCGGGGGCAGTCGTCAGGGTGCGACTGTGGATATGTTCGTCGAGAAGGCATTGCTTCCATTTACTTTAAATTTAGTCTTAATTTGAAGTAAATGGATAGTGTTACCGATCTGTGCGCGT
>BNJV01001404.1_pt1 | contig 30991 bp, 43 predicted proteins | sample 8540591 | NCBI WGS metagenome assembly BNJV01 (sample SAMD00202457, study PRJDB9452) | human saliva metagenome | host: Homo sapiens | reverse complement strand
TCACTATTTAGCTGTTGGAGCGCCCATCTCCAGGGCCGAGGCACAGCGCTTTAAACGCAAGAGTAGGCTTCCTTTCTCAGGAGACGACTATCCCCCGTGCGGAGAATAGCACCACACGGGGGATATATTTATAGGTATGGGAGACTGACGACTACTTGGTCAGCCGCGAGCACGCTCCTTAGTCCCACCACGTGGGCGGGATATACTTATACAGCTGAGCTTGTGCCTTCAGTCGTCGAAGCCCATCTTATCCTTGCTATAGGTCGGGAGCAAAGATGGGACGTTCATAGATGTAGCCGTTCTTCGTCGAGGCCCGGATCGTGCTACCCGTGCTGGTATCTCCATCCAGTGGATACCCAGAGCTGGGTCTTCAGCGCGATCGCGGTCGTAGTAGCTGAAGCGATAGCCCCAGTCAAGAGCTTCGTAGCGGTGACGCATGACCCAGTCGGGTTGTGGTTGATCTGCATCTCCTTACGAGGCAGGTCACGGCCCCGGCTTACGGAAGAAGGTAGCCGTGAGGATACTGCGCACGGATACCATTGGTGTACCAGAAGAAGCATCGGCCGTCTCGACCGTGCGCTACTTCGATCCTGCCACCCTTGCTCGAGGAAGTCTTACGCACGATGCGGTGGCGTGAACGATACTGCTCGCCCATTCACATCAGGCGGGGAGCATAGAACGCCTCGTGCATGCAGCGCTCGATCATCGCCGAATGGTTATCAGGAGACCCGTCTCAGCTGCGATATTGAAGGAGCCAGACCAGCCCATCCACGGTTTCTGAAGCTGTCGCATCATACCCTTGTTGCACGTCACAGCAGGCCGTGTGAAGCAGCGACTTATGAGCGAGGCGGATACCTCTTCTGGCTCGTGGATCTGAATGCTTGTCCATGCGGGCTCGCTACGCCCCGACCATCTCGCAGTCAGGATCGGGAGCAGAAGTCTTGACTCGTGGTGAAGGCTGATTGCTCGAATACCGTAGAGGGCGAGTTCGCCAGTCTTGCAGTAGTCCAGAAGCGCTGGATATAGTAGTCCTTCGGGTCGATGGCGAAGTCCGTGAGGGTTGTAGAGAACTCCCGTGCCGTAGCACCATAGGTACACCACCACCGATGAAGACCTCGGTGATTGATGAGGTCACTTAGGAGCAGGGGAGCTCGAGGGAGACGGTGTCTGCCTGCCGCCACGTAGCTGCTTGACATTCGCTTCAATCAAGCGATCTCATCTGCGGTAGCCCCCGAGCTCCGCATCGTAAGCATCGGTACGGAACTCCATCGGCATCTGCGACGACCACTCGAAACTGTCGCAGGCACGCCCAAGAAGTAGTACGTGTGCTTCTTTCCTCGACAGCGACGTCGCCCTGCTCGAGTACATGCGCTGCGTCGTGCCAGCATCTCTGAAGTCGATCTTCCGCGTGGGCACCGGACTTATTGTTGCTGTCCGTCTCATGGTCGAGCTGGATAGCTCGGTCGTGAGGGCATCCGTCTTGAGCGTGATCTCTCATCATGAGGAGGTAGGTCATATTCCCTACGTGTTATCGATCGTGGCACCGATCATTGACCCGAAGAAGTGGAAAGGTCAGGTGTCAGCATAGTACTCTCTCTCCGCGTCCCAGGGTTTGTCCTGGCACGGAAGCTGTGTGGGGGCAAAATACATGGGGAGTGTAGGGACCACCTGGGTCGTAGAAGGAGTGAGGGCCAGGCACCAAGGCACCACCCGTAATCGATACCCGAGACACCGATAGCACCAGCGATCATGACTCTTTTCCTTAGCTGGGATTGAGCCACAGGAGCGTTTGACATCGACGCTCGCTTTGTAGCGCTTTACCCTCTTTCTTGATGATGGTGAGCGAACTCTTAAGCACTGTGAGAGCACTACCTGGAGCATCAGCTCGCTTGAAGGCGGATGAGAAGCGTCTCCTTTATCGCCGAGATTCCAGACGAGCTTCAGCCGGCGTGCCTACCATTCACAATGTTTTCTGGATAATCATCACGAAGATCGTCCGAGGGGAGTCCTTCAATATCAACGTCAAATGTGATTTTCGGCCATTGCTCGCTCTCGCTTGTAGTAGGGCGTCGTCGCAGGGGTCTCATCATTCTTACGCGCTCATCCCCACAGTCAAAGCTATAAAGCGGGGTCGCGCCAGTAAATACGTAGTAGGTTCATACCTTTTGTACGGTAGATTTACTTGTTTGGAGAAATGGAGTTCGAAGGTATCACTATCACCTTCTTCAATTGTATCTGGCAGCGTACCACTACCAGAGACAAGGATACTCTGCCCGAAGATCATTTTCGAGGAGTTCGCTCGAGGAGCCTCATATGGGCAGTAGGGGCCCACATGCTTCAGTCTGTTTCATCATCTAAGAAAATTACAGTTACACCCTACGAGACGACGTAACTCTCCCGGTAGAGGCTATTAAAATAATACTTGGAAGTCTTAATTTCGGAGCGGAAATACCCCAGGTTAATACAAGAATATGAGAGAAACGTCAAAATGTATAAACCAGAAGAAATCTCCAGTCTACACAATTGATTTTCCTTACACTACTAACGAAGAGCATATTTGCAAAGTATATCCTCGGAGAAAGTAATGAAATTTTCTCGTTAATATACGCTGCGACTAAGATATTATACCAATAGGATTCGGAAAATCACCAGTGTACCCCCAGACTTTATAATGCCCGTCAAAGCCCTCCTACAAGAAGGTAAAAGAAGAAGCTGTATGGTGGAGGAGTATCAACCTATATTGGTCACGGAATGAACCTATATTGGTCAACAGCGCGACCTATATAGGTTCACTTCACGAGCAATATAGGTTCACCAACAACCAATATAGATTCGCATCACCGTATCGTAGAGGCATACGATACCTTATGCAAGAGGCTATACCTATATACAGTGTATCCCCGTGCAGTGCTCAGCACCACAGCGAGATGATTGAATATATCAGGCTTTTGCTACAGACTAACGGTCTGCGGCCTGAGCACGCTCCTTCGTCCACCACATCGGGGGAGTATACAGACGTGTCTTGGACTGCTTCTTCAGATCATCGAAGCTCAAATCACCCGTACGGAAGTCTGGAGCGAAGAGAGGTCTTTGGTTGAGGAAGCCATTATCATTTATATTCGGTGGTACATTGGGCTCTGTTGACACATCATCAAGCCAGTGTGCCCCGTGGGCAAATCCACCAAGGCGCTCACGGTCATAATAGTAACCGAAGCGAAAGCCCCAATCAAGCCCTTCCTTACGCTCACGCGTGATCCAGTCAGAGTTGGACTTAAGCTGCGTGGCACCATCGTGGCAGGTCTCGGCCAGGCTTACGCATAAGTGTAGCCGTAGGATAGTGGGCTGGATGGTCATCTTCGTACCGAAGAAGGCATCGACAGGCACCGTATTGCCATTCTCATTCTTCACCAAGAGGTAGCAGTAGACTTCTTAGAGTAAAGGCTTGAGGCCAAGTCTTTTTGATCATTAGGGAGCATGAAAGATGCCTTGGTCCTGAGAGCAAACCCGATAACATGCAGCTAAACCTTCACGCGCCTCTAACCTTTGTTTCGAGGGAAAGAGCGTAACTCCAGTGGACAAATAGACGACAGACTTATGGGGAAGGAGCTTATAGGACTCAATGCTTAACTTATTTGCTTTGTCTCTATGGACTGCATCAAGCCCGCCTTGAAAGCGAGAGGCGTAATAAAATCAGCATCAGTGGGATAACTCCCATCAGAGCGTAGATCGTAACGCTGAAGGGAATAGTCTCGAAGGTCTACTATCGCATTCGTGGGATTATAGAACTCCCAAGCCGTAGCACCCTCTCCTCCTCCGAAGAAGACTTCTGTAATAATCATCCACCCTTTGGCTGCAGGGAGCTCAGCAAAGAGGCGATGCACCTCACCTGCAGCAAGCTGCTTAACCTTCCACTTCGTCGTAATCTCAGCTTCAGTCTCCTCAAGCACGCTATCATAAGCGTCCGTTCGGAACTCCATAGTCATCTCACGACGGCCGTCAAACTTTGAGGGAACAGCCCAGAAGTAGTATGTACGCTTCTCCCCACTGCGACATCCCCTGCTCAAAAGTAGACGCTTCAGGAGTCTACAGTCGCTTCGTCATCCACTTAGGTACGGACAGACCATCGCTATTCGTCTCTCAAGGTCAAAGAGGCTCATCTCCCTTCGGTCGTGAGGCATCGGTCTGCATCGTGAGCTCGTGGGAGAGTAGAGCATATTGCCCTGCGTGTTGTCGATCGTAGCACCGACCATCGCACCATAGAAGCGGAAAGTCAGGTTGTCGGCATATAACCTCTCACCCCACCCTCTACCTTTGAGTGAAGTCGCGTGGAGCGAAGTACATAGGAGGAACATAGCTCTTCCCTTATCATAGAAGTAGCTCGGACCTGGGACTACAGCGCGCCCCGTAAACCCGTCAATCTCCTTGACACCGATAGCTCCAGCCACGAAGACTTCATCCTGCTCGGGGTCAAGACCTGCGGGAGCATTCACATCGACACGAGCTTTGTAGCGAGTCCCCTCCCGTCCGAGAATAGTGAGGGTACTTTGACGAACGTGGAGCGCGCCACCGACGGTGCCCGGTGCGACTCTCCGTCTTAAAGGCGAGCCAGAGAACCTCTGTATCCCCTGGATGCCAGACGAACTTCAGGCCTGCATGCTTATTGCCATCCATCTCCTCCTGAAGGATCATACGAAGGTCTTCTGCTGGAAGTCCTTCGATATCTACATTAAATGAGATCTTATTGCCACCATTAGCCTCTTCACTTGGCGTGGGAAGAGGGTTGACAGCTCATCTCTCTCGTGCACTCACCCCATAGTCAAGATGACAAGCAGGGCTGTAGCGTAGGTACCGCAGTAGATTCATACCATTTGCTTAATAAGAATGTGAGATTAGGGATTGGGAAGGAAGGTGTCTTCATCACCTTCATCGAGAGAGTCTGGAAGTGAGCCACTACAGAGATCAGATACTCTGCCCGAGGGCAGTTGGGAGGAACTCGGCTAGGGGTGTTTCGTGCAGGACTCTAAGCCGATTCGTGTCGACCTGTTTCATAGGCGAATGGGATAATTTCGCCCTATGGAGATCGATGTAACTCTCCGCGTGGGCATTCAACGATACTTTGCGAACCCATAGCTCGGGTGTGCGTTTTACCCGATACTTGGCTTATGAAGGTAGGTAAAAATAAAAATATGGGACCTACTTATCACCCAAACTACACAATAACAAGAACACACATTCGTTTATATTTATACAACCTTCCAAACCCAACTACATCCCTCTATGATACGACCCAGTGCTTTTCAAGCCCCCTCCCTATAGTAAGACACAAGAATCCCCTTCATAGGAAGGGATGGTAACTCAGTACTAGTTAGCTAACTCGACCAGTACTGGTCGCAACTCGTAGTAGTACTGGTCACTATTGGCGACCAGTACTGGTTCGCTCGCTGACCAGTACTGGTCAATTTCACCCACCCTGAGAAGTCACATCACTCTCAGTGGAAGCGCCATCCCCAAACACAATTGTCCCGTGTGGCGACAAGCACCACACGGGGATAACCAATAGAGGAGGAGCTAACGATTGGCGCTATGCCCTCTGCACACTTCCTCGCCCAACGCAACAGGGGCGGGGTGCGATAGCAAAATCATTTGTCTCGTTGCCCTCTATCTAATGAGGCATACCGCCCCCTGTAATAGCGTAAAAGGAGGAGCTATATAGAGGCGGAGTATCAACCTATATTGGTCACTGGGTGAACCTATATTGGTCTACATCGCGACCTATATAGGTTTACTTCACGAGCAATATAGGTTCACCCAGTGACCAATATAGATTCGCACCAACCGGTAATTTGGGGAGCGCATACGCCTTATGCTGGAGGCTGTCCCAGATACAACTTCCCCCGTGCAGTGCTGAGCACTACACGGGGATAGCTAATGACAGGAGGTAACTAACGACTACTGGTCAGCCTTCTGAGCACGCTCCTTAGTCCACCACATGGGGGGAACATACTTATATAGCTGAGCGTCCTTCTTCAGCTCGTCGAAGCTCATATCATTCTTGCTATAGTTAGGAGCAAAGATAGGACGCTCATAGATATACCCGTTCTTTGCAGAAAGAAGAGGTATCGTGCTACCTGTACTATTATCCTCCATCCAGTGAATACCCAGTGCAGGCGTATTCACACGATTACGGTCATAGTAGTAGCTGAAGCGATAGCCCCAGTCCAGAGCTTCATAACGGTGGCGCATGACCCAGTCAGAGTTGTGGTTGATCTGCATCTCCTTACGGGGCAGGGTCACGACCTGGCTTACGGAAGAAGGATGCCGTAGGGATACTGAGCACGGATACCATTGCTGTACCAGAAGAAGGCATCAACGGGGATGGCAGTACGTCCCCAAGCAGAAGACTTCCTCCTACCTTACGCACGATGCGGTGGCGTGAGCGGTATTGCTTCCCTCCCGAATGGAAGCGAGGGAGCAAAGAATGCCTGTGCATACTCAACTTTTTGCTCACTACGTTCACGTCCATCGGAGAGAAGATCTCTGAATGTCTCTGACACAATATTAAAGAGGTAGACGAGGTCCTGTACGACGCTCGAACGTCTTCATCATACCCTTATTCTCCACCGAAGCCGTATAGAAGACAGCAGACTTATGAGGTGGAAGAATCCTCTCCTTGAGCCCAAGCTGACCCCGACTTATCCAGTGAGTTCGAGCCATTCTTCAGCAGCGCTGCATTGGGCAGTAATGAAGACTCATACGTGGGGGAAGATGGATACCAGGTAGACTCAGAGGTGCCAGACTTATTATAATCAAAGCGCTGAATGTAATATTCCTTCAGATCAATGTTTGCTTCCGTAGGGTTATAGAACTCCCATGCAGTAGCAGCTCCATAATCACCACCACCGATAAAGACCTCGGAGATGATCAGATCACCCTTAGGAGCAGGGATCTCTATCTGGAGGCGATGCACCCTAGCCGAGGCCAGCTGCTTAACCTCCACTTCGTCGAGATATCAGTCTGCGGTCTCCCTAAGCTCCTTATCATAAGCATCGGTGCGGAACTCCATAGTCATCTCGACGACCACTCGAACTTTGAGGGAACGGCCCAGAAGTAGTACGTGCGCTTCTCCCTCTATGCGACATCCCTTGCTCAAGTAGACACGCTGCGTCGTGGTAGCATCCTGCGTCGTTGTCCGCGGGTGAACAGACTGGCCGTGCTACCCCACCTCGTAGTCAAAGAGGTTTGATTGACCCGATAGTGGTGAGCGCCCCAGTGCTGAATCGTAACCTCGTGGGGAGAGTGAGTCATATTGCCCTGCGTGTTGTCGATCGTGGCTCCGACCATCGCACCATAGAAGTGGAAGGTCAGATCATCAGCATAGTACTCTCGGTCGTGAGCCCAGGCGCCACCTTGACACGAAGCTTCGTGGGAGCAAAGTACATAGGGAGTGAGTAAGACTGACCATTATCAGTAAGTAGCGAGGGTCCAGGGACCGAAGCACGCTCCAGCTGCATCAATACCGAGACACCGATAGCACCAGCGATGATGAGCTGATGCTTTTCTGCATCAAGACTCGCAGGGGCATTCACATCGACGCGGGCCTTATAGTGCTTCCCTTCCTTCTCCAGGATCGTGAGCGAGCTCTTACGGACTTCCAGCTTGCCCTGTGGATCACCCTCTTTCTTGAATGCAATCCAGAGGGACCTCTGTTTCTCAGGTTTCAAGCAAACTTCAGACCAGCAGTGCTATGTGCCGACCATAGTATCTTGGACTCCATTGGGCGAAGGTCATCATCTGGGAGACCTTCGATGTTGGCAGTGAATGAGATCTTCTCTCCAGCTGTCTCTTCACTGGTAGTGGGTGTAGGAGTAGGCACTGGAGCCTCTTCACTCTTACAAGCGCTCATACCTACCGCCATAGCCATAAGCAGGGTAGCGCCGCAAATACGGAGTAAATTCATCTCTATAAGCTATAGATTTATTAAGATTAGGGAAGTGGTTCGAAGGTATCCTCATCACCCTCAGCAATGGTATCTGGCAGCGTACCGCTACCAGAGATCAGGATGCTTTTGCCCGAGGGCAACGTTGAGAACTCAGCTCGAGGAGCCCTCATACTGGGGCTTGGAGCCCACGCGATTCGTTCTGCTTTCATAGACTAATAAATTACTTGAGTTACATCCTCTGAGCTGTGGATGCAACCTCCTCAGAGGTGATATTGTAGCCACTCTGTAGCCACTGGAGCGTCATACACCTGAGTTGGAGCGACAAAGTTAATAGAATTCAATAATTGCAAATAAACGTATCACAAACAAGCCTTCATAAAAAGTAGCCATAGGAAACGCTGCTTAACAAGCACTTAAGCGCTATATATACATGGTAAAATAAATCAAAATTCTAAGCGTTTAATCCGACAAGACAATGTAAGCACACGATATACGACCAAGCTGAAAAAATCACCAATTTTCTGACAATCCTGACCGAGGCTATGGATCGCTATAAAAAGTGGTACTTTTTGCGCTGGCTAAGCCCTTAGTGAATGGGCGAAAGCTCCCCAAGACTTCAGTACATTTATAATGCAAGCTCTCAATTCGTGGCTACACGATGTCTTCATCGCGCCCCTCGGTGCTGGAGACCCTTGCATGGCTCACCCTCGTCTCGCCGTAGGCATCCTGCTCGGCAAGCTACGCGTGGGTAAGATATCTCTCGGCATCACCTTTGTATTCTTCGTCGGGATCCTCTCCGCTCACTTCGGCGTGCGAGTCGACCCCGAGATGAATAGCTTTGCCCAGACCCTTGGCTTAGCACTCTTCGTCTACGCCCTCGGTGTCGAGGTGGGGCCGTCCTTCTTCCCTTCGCTCAAGAGTCAGGGTGTACTATATAATACGTTAGGGCTGATGGTCATCGGTCTCGGCCTCACCGTCGTGGTCGCTCTACATTATATATGTGGTATCTCGATGCCGAATATGCTCGGGATCATGGCGGGTGCTGTGACGAATACACCGATGCTCGCAGCAGTACAGAGCACGATGCAGGACGCGCTCGGCTCAGCCGGTGCCCGCCAAATCGCTGACCTGGCGCTCGGCTGCGCCCTCACCTACCCGCTCGGCGTCGTCGGGATGATCCTCGCCATACTGACCCTCAACGTCCTTGACCCGAAGCGCCACAAGCGCAATGAGGAGGACAACTCCCGCAATACCTATATCACCGAGCTGGAGCTCACGAACGCAGCGCTCTTCGGTAAGACCATCCTCGAAGCCGTACGCCTCGAGGAGAAGCACTTCATCATCTCGCGCATCTGGCGCGTAGATACGCTGATCATTCCCTCCTCACAGACGGTACTCCACGAGGGTGACCACCTCCTGGTCTTGGTACACCCTGAGGACGTCGAGGAGATGGAGCAGTTCTTCGGTCGCCGTGCTGAGAGCCGCGACTGGAACCGCCCCGACATCGACTGGGACGCTATCGACTCCCAGCTCGTCAGCAAGCGCATCATCATCACGAACTCCAAGGTCAATGGAGCTAAGCTCGGTGCTCTACGCCTGCGCAATCAGTATGGGATCAACATCACCCGTATAGACCGTGCTGGTATTGAGATCCTCGCTACGCCCGACCTACACCTGCAGCTCGGTGACCGCCTCTCAGTGGTCGGTGAAGCGCAGGAGATCGAGCGTGCCTCGAAGTTCTCGGGGACTCGATCAACGTCCTCGACAAGCCGAAGCTCTTCAGCTTCTTCTTCGGTCTCGCCGTAGGCTGTATCCTCGGCTCGATCCCCTTAGCTATCCCTGGACTGAGCATGCCGATCAAGCTCGGGCTCGCTGGTGGCCCCATCATCGTGGGTATCCTGATGGGTGCCTTCGGTGCGCGCCTACGCATCGCGACCTATATGAGCACTAGTGCCACGCAGCTCATCAAGCAGCTCGGCATCATCCTCTACCTCGCAGGGGCTGGGTCTGGCCAGTGGTGAGCACTTCTTCGAGATGATCATCCACGGAGATGGCCTGCTCTGGATTGGCTTAGGGCTTCCTCATCACCCTACCTCCCGACGATGGCTGTCGGGCTTCTCTCGCTCTTCGGCTACAAGAAGACGCATGCCGAGACTGTCGGGATGCTCTGTGGCGTGATGGCGAACTCCATGGCGCTGGACTATGCGATGTCCATCAACGAGTCACGCTCCAGCTCCGTAGCCTATGCTATCGTCTCATCCCGTGGGATGTTCGTACGTATCATATCTGCTCAGATCCTCCTGAGCTTCTTCCTCTAACTTCGACTATATGCCTCAGCAAGACGGACTCATCGTCCTCTCGGGAGGGATGGACAGCGTCACCCTCCTCTACGAATATCAGGCGAATATCGCGCTGGCCATATCCTTCGACTACGGGTCGAAGCTACAACGCACAGGAGATCCCCTACGCCCGCCTGCACTGCGAGCGCCTTGGTATCGAGCACCCGACGATCCCTCTCGGCTTCATGGGACAGTACTTCCGCAGCGCTCTTCTTCAGGGTGGCGGTGAGATCCCCAGGGGAGCTATGACGAGGAGAATATGGCTGCGACAGTCGTACCCTTCCGCAATGGCATCATGCTCTCCATCGCTGCTGGTCTCGCTGAGAGCCGAGGGCCTAAAAGCGCGTATATATCGCCAATCACTTCGGTGACCACGCTATCTCATCCCGACTGCCGTGCCTCCTTCATCCGCCCGATGCACGAGGCTATCGCAGCCGGTACGAGCAATGGCGTCGAGGTCACAGCCCCCTATACCGATATTAGTAAGGGTGAGATCGCTCGCCATGGCAGGCACTCGGCATCAACTACGCCGAGACCTGGAGCTGCTACGAAGGCGGAGACGTGCAGTGTGGCCAGTGTGGCACCTGCATCGAGCGCCGTGAGGCCATGCTCGAGGCTGGCATCGAAGACCCCACCATCTACAAAGACTAATCACAAAGAACTCCTATCCGAATGAAGTTCATCTCCTGAATGTCAACGGCCTGCGCGCCGTCTTCACCAAGGGTTTTCCGATATCATCAAAGAATTAGATGCTGACTTTGTCTGCCTACAAGAGACGAAGATGCAGGCGGGTCAGCTTGATGCCGATCTGCCCGGCTACATTAGCTACTGGAACTATGCCGTGAAGAAAGGCTGATTCTGGTACCGCTATCATACCCGTCATGAGCCTCTCAGCGTCAGCTACGGCATCGGCATCGAGGAGCACGACCAAGAGGGTCGCGTCATCACCCTCGAGTATCCCGACTTCTACCTCGTCACGGTGTACACGCCGAATTCGCAGGATGACCTCCGTCGCCTCGACTACCGCATGACGTGGGAGGATGCCTTCCGCTCATACCTCAAGGGGCTGGATGCGAAGAAGCCCGTCATCATCTGTGGCGACCTCAATGTAGCGCACAAGGAGATCGACCTGAAGAACCCCAAGTCCAACCGCCGCAATGCGGGCTTCACTGACGAAGAGCGCGGCAAGCTACAGGAACTCCTTTGACGCAGGCTTCATCGACACCTTCCGTCACTTCTACCCCGACCAAGCGGATATCTACTCGTGGTGGTCGTACCGCTTCAAGGCCCGTGAGCGCAACTCAGGCTGGCGTATCGACTACTTCGTCGCCTCTGAGCGCCTCGCTCCCCGCCTGCAGGGTGCCGCCATCCATACGGAGATCTACGGCTCTGACCACTGCCCCGTAGAGCTCATCCTCGACTAATCTACCCAGAGATCGATCCACTATCACCTATGATCCTTTGTATAGAGACCTCCACGACGAAGTGCAGTGCCGCCCTCGGTCGTGGTAAAGAAACTACTCGCTTCACGCGAGCTGAGTCCCCGAAGGGGGCACGCCGCAGCCCCTTGCCCCCTATGGTCGACGAGCTGCTCGAGGTACTTCGCAGTCACGAAGGAGCTTCCCTCTCGGCTATCGCCGTGAGTGCAGGCCCGGTAGCTACACGGGACTGCGCATCGGGGCTTCAGCTTGCCAAGGGCCTCTGCCTCGGCTATCGCGTCCCCCTCATCGCTATTGACACGCTGGAGCTGCTGGCACATCAAGCACAGTGCGCACTCCCCGAGGGGTCGTACCGCTACGCTCTTCCCTCTGCTGGATGCCCGACGAATGGAGGTCTATGCCGCAGAGTTCACCCACACGGGGAGCGCAAGCAGGATGACTTCGCAGCGATCCTCGATCCCGAAGCACCCTATCTTCGGCGCTGCCTCAGACCCCATACTCATCGGTAATGGCGCGACGAAGGCCCGTGGTCTGTGGCCAGAGCACAGCTACGAAGTATGGGACGAAGGCTTTTGCCCCCACGGCGGAAAGGCCATGGTCGCTCTTGCCACGGCAGCCTTCGAGCGTGAAGACTTTGTCGCACAGCCTACTGGACGCCCAACTACCTCAAGGACTACGTCGCTGTCATCGCGAAGAACAAGGTCCTCAACCGCTAAGCACTCATGCCCCAACTCCCCGACCAATCAAGTCATCCTCACGGGTGAGCTCACCGAAAGAGCCGAGCGTGCACTATCTGGCGCCCGACTTTCCCGAGGTGCGCCTGCGCCTCAAGACCGAGGAGGAAGTCACGGGCGCGAAGGTGGCCGTCCTACCCCAGCGGCTCTATCATCGCATCATCGCTGCGCGGTCAAGCAGGGATAGCGCTGGAGCATCTGCACACGGGAGCACTCATCTCCATCGCAGGCCGTATCGAGTACGGACGTGAGACCGACCGCGAAGGGCGAGTAAGCACCAGCACAGAGATCGTGGCGCTCAGGGTACGCATCCATCAGACGGCTCCCTGCTCACCGACCACCGAGGAGGAGCAAAACCAACCGTCCCCATCCTTCGATGCCCAGCGCTACAAGCCCGCCGAAGATGAGGATCCGCTGAGCTAACCACTCCCACACAAGATAAGAGGCACACCAAGGTATAGGTCAGATGACCAGCCTTGGTGTGCCTCTATTATATAGGTAGATCAGAGCGCCTGAAGGGGAGTGATGCCCTCCTCAAACAAACGAGTTTGACACACAAATTATCGCCTTCATAAATCTCTACCATAGAGCTACTTCCCCGAGACACTATATGAGAGGGCAAAATGAACCAGTACTGGTCGGCGATCTGACCAGTACTGGTTTGCGATCGTGACTAGTACTGGTCACCCTACTGAAGCAGTACTGGTCAGCTCGCCGACCAGTACTGGTTGCCTCACCTACTTCTTTTGGGGTCAGTTCTCCTCCCTACCCCAAAGCACTCGCACCCACCTCGGAGGTAGGCGTCCCTTCCCCCACTTCCGATGTCTATCCCACCCCTAATAGGTGGGCTCAAATTCCCTAAATTAAAGCCAGACAACGCACCCATTTCCTTAAATTATATAGGATATAAGCAGCCATTGAAAAGGAATACAACGTATTATCTTTTTATTTACATTTGCTCTTGCACCTCACCCCAGCCCTATTATTCAAGGGAGTGAGATGCACTGAAGCACTAACCTACCAATGTCTCTACAGATTATGGGAACCCAGCTACGTAACCTCATCGTGAGTCTGATGCTACTCATCGGCTCCGTGACGGCCGTTTGTGCCCAGACGATCCTTGTCCAAGGGAAGGTACTTGACTCCCAGAGGTACGCCTCTGCCGAAGGTATCTGTCACGGTCAAGCTCGACAACCCACGCACACGACGACCGACAAGGGAAGGGAAGTTCTCCTCCAAGTCCCTGAGAAATCCGTCCTCGTCTTCACCCTCACGGGCAAGAAGACCACCGAAGCCCCTGCTACAACTACCCCTATCGAGATTACCCTCGAGGATGGTGAAGAGCAGCAGAAGGGCTCTACGGTGACGACCATGCGTCAGACGACCTCTATCCAGACCAAATACTATCCGCTCTGGGTCATCGATGGTGTCGTCTATAAGCAAGACAGCACGTTCAACACCGCTGACCTCGCCTCCACCGACGCTAAGCGCCCTCATCGCCGCGGTCTCCCCTGGGCTCTCCGAGCGTGATATCGAGAGCTTCACTGTCATCACCGATGCCTCGGCGACGGCCTCTATGGGAACCAAGCTACCGGTGGTGTGATCTCCGTACGCACCCGCCATGCAGGCCAAGGCATCAACCGCTTCACCCACACCTCACAGCTCACCTACCGCTTCATCCCTCCTACCGCGAGCTTTTAACATCCTCAACTCGCAGGACCAGATGTCGGTACTCAAGGAGCTTGAGGGTGGTGGCAGCCTCTCTCCCGAGACCGTGCTCTACCAGACGCGCTACGGGGTCTACGGGCTGATGTACGACAACGCGATCAAGTATAAGAATAAGGAGTACCTACAAGACAACACCCTCGAGGGCCGCACCCGCTACCTACAAGAAGCTGAGATGCGCAATACCGACTGGTTCAAGGAGCTCTTCCAGCACAGCATCCGTCATCAGCACACCGTCCTCGCTGGCATCTCGCGGACAGGTGTCGAACTTCTACGCCTCACTCGGAGCGACCATTGACCCAGGGTGGGCTAAGGTACAGTCGGAGAACACCTACTTCTTCAACCTCAACGCCACCTTCAAGCCACACAAGTACTGGACCTTCGGGACGATCGTCAATGCATCCTACACCCGCGACCATGATGGTGGGGACTTCACGCCCTCTCGGTAGCACAGACGCTCTCCCGTACGATGGATCCCACGCAGTACTACCTCTATGAGTTCGCTCCCCTACAACATCAAGGAGGAGATGAACCAGAACTACCGCGATGTCGATGCTGTGAACGTCCGTCTGCAGGCCTCGATAGCCTACCGCCCTCGACGAAGTTCAACGCTTCGCCCTCGGCTCGATCCAGTACTACAATGACCTGACGGAATTCATCCGCACAGAGAAATCCAACGCCTCTGAGCGCTTCCGTGCGATGAATAAGCGTCTTATCCGTGACCGCAATAGCTACCTCTACAAGCCGGCCGATGACGTCTATGCCGTACCACGGGTCGTCATGCCTCATGGGGGCTACCGCACCATCCAGGAGTACGCTTCACGACGCTTTCGACCCTACAGGCCCGTGCGTACCTATACCGACACCTTCGCTGAGGGCAGCATGCTCTGACGCTCGTCGGGGGTACAGACCTCTACGATTACCTTGAGCGTAATGGCTGGCACAATGAGTATGGGGTGAACTTCGAGATCGGTCAACTGAGCACCTTTGACCCTATGCTCTTCCACTGGCTCCATGATCGTCGCAACAACTACTACTCGCGCTCGACGACGATCTATCGTAATGTCTCCTTCCTCGGGAACCTCTCGTATAGCTACCTCGGGCGCTATACCCTCGATGGCTCCTTCCGCTACGAAGGGACGAACCGCTTCGGGAAGTCTCGTCTGGTACGCTGGATCCCCACTTGGAACGTAGCCCTCGGCTGGGACGTCTCAAGCGAATCCTTCTTCCCCAGCCTCAGCCCCTTCCTCACTCTCCACGCCTCTCCTACGGGATGACTGGGACACTCCCCTCCGTCTACAACTCCTACCAGCGTATCAAGGGCTACCTACCTTTCCGCCCAGGCGACCACAGCTCCCCCTCGCTCTATATCAGTGAGCCCGCTAACCACGACCTCACCTATGAGAAGATGTATGAGCTGAACTGAACCTCAACTTCGACTCCTGAAGGACCGCATCGGCGTATCGCTCAGCCTCTTCTCGCGTCAGGGTCGTGACCTCGTAGACATCTCCCTACAATCAGGGTACGGGGGCTTCTTCAAGCCCTACGGCAATGTGGCCTCCATGGAAGCTATAGGTGTCGAGCTCTCGCTGACGACGCAGAATGTCAAGACGCAGAACTTCTCTTGGACGACGTCCTTCTCCTACGCTCGCAATACGAATAAGGTGACGAAGCTCCTCTCGCAGTCAGACGTCTCCACGCTGGTAAGCTCCTCAAGTGGTGCTGCCTGCGAAGGCTATCCTCTGGCATCGGTCTTCTCATCCCCTCTACAAGCTGTCAAGCGAAGGCTTCCCCCTCTTCTACAATAGCAAGGGCAGATCGAGCGTGACCACATCAACTTCAGTGCTACGGAGGATCTTGACTACCTCAAGTACTCGGGTACGCTCACACCTACCGACCAAGGGGGCTCAACAATAGCTTCCGCATCGGCAACTTCACGCTGAGCGCCCATATCCTCTACTCCTTCGGTAGTATCAAGCGCCTGCCAGCTGAGTTCAGCACCACGTACTACGACTACGAGGTCCTCGGGCATGAGTTCAACCGCCGCTGGAAGGCCCCTGGTGATGAAGAGCACACCAACGTCCCCTCCATCCCCACGGCAGATCAGCGTAACCGCTACCCCAATCTCTCGCAGGCCTACACGACCTACGACTACTCCGACGTGCGTATCGCCTCGCTGCGACTACATCCAGCTGCGTGACGTATCACTCGGCTACTCTATCCCCAAGAGCCTCCTCACGAAGAGCTTCCTCTCCTCTGTCGATCTGAAGCTGCAGGCCTCCAACCTCTTCCTCATCTACTCAGATAAGAAGCTCAACGGTGCGCTCCCCTACGCCTATACTCCACACTCGCTCATCTTCACCTGTACGGTGGGTATGTAGTCATCGAAATACTTAGAAGCTATGAAGCCAATCACGATTCTAAGCCTTGGTGTCACGCCTCGTCCTGTCGATGACATCATGCAACAAGTTCCTCGATGAGAACCCCTACCCTCGCTCGTCGAGCCCGACAATGCGAGCAAGATAGAGAAGCTCCTTGGTAGTGCTTACTCTACCTCTTCGATAGCCTACCTCACGGAGCTCTCCTCCGACAACATCCAGGATGACGGGGTGAATAACCCTTACACGAATCAGTTCTGTGAGAAAGCCGCCTACTGGGAAACCATCGTGAACTCCGATGGGCTCTATGATGCGCCCTACCTCATCTGGCAGAATACCTATAACTCCATAGCGCATGCCAACGAAGCGCTGGAGGATATAGAGGCTCTCGGTGGGGGATAAAGAGGAGCTACAGGGTATCAAGGGAGAGGCCCTCTTGGCTCGTGCCTATGGACACTTCTGTCTGGCCAACCTCTTCTGCCTGCCCTACGATCCCCTCGTCCAGCTCCACGGATCCTGGCATTCCCCTACATCAAGAAGCGCGTAGTCAACCTCCAGCCCAACTACCCTCGCGGTACGATGGCGGAGACCTACGAGCAGATCGCTGCTGACCTCGAGGCTGGGATCCCTCTTCTGGAGAAGTATTCGAACTATACGGACAAGGAGAAGAAGTTCCACTTCACCGCAGCCTCTGCCCATGCCTTTGCCGCACGCTTCTTCCTCTACTATCAGAAGTGGACGGAGGCGATAGCACATGCAGACAAGGTGCTGGGCCCGATCCCAAGCTCGTCCTACGCAACTGGAAGGCCTTCTACAGCATCCCTCGTACCGATGCCTCCTTCGCACTGGCCTACTACGACATCAGCAACCCTGCGAACCTGCTCACCGTCCCCACCTACAGCTACTACCCATGGCTCGTGACGGGCGGGACAGCCTACTACAATACACGCTTCACGCAGTCGCAGGAGCTGACGCTCACCGAGACCCTCTTCGCGAAGAACATCTGGGGTACTAAGGATCCCCTACTGGTTCCAGCCCTTCATCTACACCGAGGGGAATATCAACAAGACGGTCCAGCCTAAGCTCCCCACCTTCCCCAGCAATAGCATCCAGACGATGGAGACCCCCTTCACCACCGACGAGACGCTGCTGGTACGTGCCGAAGCCAAGCTCCATCTGGGTAGCAGTCAGTACGCCTCTGCTATCGAGGATATGAACCTCTGGACGACAAACTACCTCAACGACGGGGAGAACAACTCACGCCAGAAGACCTTCACCCAGCAGGAGATCGTCGCCTTCTACTCTGCTCTCCCCATCGACTCCGAAGGGAAGGCCTCGATCCGCAAGGCGTTCAATGCGCACTTCACCATCGCTTCGGATGAGGAGAATGCCCTCCTGCAGCACCTTCTGCAGTGCCGCCGCATCCTCACGATGCACGAAGGTCTGCGCTGGCAAGATATCAAGCGCTTCGGTATCCCCATCTACCGCCGCCTCAATAATGGCTACCGCTACATCGTCCAGGACAAGCTCCCCTGGTCGCGATCCTCGCCACGCCATCCAGCTCCCCAGCCAGGCGACGAAGGGCGCTATCACTCCCAATCCGACTACCAACTAATTGACTACGCGCTATGAAGAAGTTATTTCTCCCCCTTGCAGCCCTCGCACTCACAGGGCTCACGGGTTGCGACGCTGATATAGACTCTGTACAACCCAGTCGGCAGGGTCGTCGCGAGCACGACGGTCAGTAGCTTGCCTCGCCTCGACCGCTATATCCAGCAGGCCTTCGCGAAGAAGTACAATGTCGATATCGCTCTACCGCTACGATGACAAGGTCACAGACCGCCGCTACCTCCTGGCTCCCAGTCAAGGAAGAGAAGGCGCTGGAGTACCTCAACCTCATCGACTATATGTTCTTCCAGGTCTACGAAGCCTCTACTCCCGAGGGCTATCTACAGACCCACACGATCAAGTATCTGAACTCTCTTCGGCTCCTCAGGCTACGCCATCGACCGCCGTATGGCTGGTGCAGCTCCACAGGGGATGATCTGGATCTACAACATCAATGAGCTGAATACGCAGTACACAGGTACCGTGCGCTCGGACTACATCAGCGTGCTCTTCCACGAGTCGGCTCACACGCTCCACGAAGAGCGAGCCTACCCACCTGAGTTCGACAAGCTCTCCGCTCTGGAGTATCAGAAGCAGGATGCCTTCAGCTACTGGTGGCGTACGGGGCAGAAATGCGAGCTATGCGGGCTTCGTCAGTGACTACGCCAGCACCGATGCTGACGAAGACTTCGCCGAACTCTTCGCCTACTACATCCTCGACAGCGACAGCGAGTGGGCAGACCGTCTCAAGGGTGCCGAAGGCAAGAACCGCTCCGACGCCAAGTACACCGGTCGCGAGATCATCGAGAAGAAGGTGGCGATCATGAAGGAGTACCTCCGCTCCGAGTACTCCGCCGACCTCGATAAGATACGTGCCGAGGCTCAGAAGCGCCTTCCACTGGTCGCATCAATGGACTCTCACCAAATATCCTAACGGCTACTAACTATGCGCTACTACCATATCTTGGCCTTAGGCCTCTTCACGCTCTTCACATCCTGCCGGATGTACGAGGACATGCCCAGTGGTGATAACTACGTCTCGACAGCTATCGCCAAGGGACACCCAGAGCCTCACGTCAGCTCCTACGCTCCAGTGAGCACGGCTGGATGCTGACGCTCGTCCCGGGACGGGGCAATACGGGGGCTCAACCTCAGCCTCAAGTTCACCTCCGACAACGAGGTCACGATCTTCTCCGAAGAGTCGCAGACTCCCTGCTACCTCCAGCTACCACTTCTCTCAGAATGGTGGGGTACGCTTGACCTTTCGACACCTTTCAATGATGCTCTGCACCAGTATTCCAATCCTCAGTGGGGTATCCCCGTAGCTTACGATGGCGACTTCGACTCACGGTCCCTACGCGTCAGCGAAGATGGGCGGACGATCACCCCTACGCGGTGGACATACGCAGGAGAGATGCAGCTGACGCGCGTCGATGAGAATCCTAATAGCTACTTCACCAAGATCACCGAGCCAGCAGGCTCTGAAGGGTAAGGCACTTGCTCCCCTTCAGCTCGGAGGCAAGGAGGTCGCTGTATCGATCTTCGGCTTTGCACGCCAGCTCTGGGTACGCTATGACAATGAGCAGAAGCTGCTACCCTTCGCCTTCACAGACAAGGGCTACGCCTGCTGACGCCCTTCACCATCGGCTCAGACACCCTCCGCACACTGGAGCTCAATGCTGATAAGACGGCTGTCACGACGCAGGATGGCAAGCAGACCTCCAGCCTCTACACAGGGACGTATGACCTCTCGGAGCAGTACACCATCCTCTCTATGCGAGCTCGGCGACGGCAGGTACTGATGCACTGAACCTCTTCACGCAGGTGCAGGAGACGCAGCAGGGTGACGTGTACGCTGGTAGCTTCGGCACGGACGTGTACTTCGGTCGCACGAGTGCCATGATGCCGAAGATCTCGCTCTTCTTCCAGATCACCTACTGGCTGGATCAGAGCTGAGGGTAGCTACTACATGGACTTCACGTCGATCTACGGACAGCCCTCGCAGTTCCACACGACGCGCATCATCCAGAAGGATATCTCTTGGCTCTTCGGTCACCGCGCCTCGACTGGTATCTGCAGTCTGTCACGAGACACTCGCCCTATTCCATCGAGCCGATCTCGGGTGATGCAGACCATGTACGCATCAGCTCGGTAGCCCTCACCCTCGACCCTACTGGATGCAAGCAAGTGTCCCCACGCCCCACTACTAATCAGTAGAGACGCATTCACATAAGAGCTGAGGCGGTGCCCCATGTGGGGTACCGCCTCGGTGCTTTTAGAGAGTCAGGGAAGGACTACTTGAAGGGCACGACCTTGTAGATCGAAGCTTTTATTCTCAAGAAGCTCTTTGACCCCCTTCTCTATATCTTCTGCACTACCATATGTATCTTCGGGATCAAAATCCTTACAGCCAGCCAGGAAGTCATCGAAGTAAGCATTCCAGTCTGCATACTTGGCCTGTGCCAGAGGTACGAGAGAAGAGATGTAAGCATCGACTTCTTCGCGAGTCGTGTAGCCAGCACGCAGACCTGCCCATGCGATATAGACGCCACGTCCCCAGTCCCAAGCCTTGTATTCACCTTCTGAAGATTTGAGGTTCTCCAGCAGCTCCTTAAGGCCTATGCTATCGGTGACACCCCAATCTTTGCGCAGCATCGTGACGACAGAGTCGACGCTTTGACCTTTATAGGGGTTGATAAAGTATTCCTTATAGCCTTCAAGCTTGCTGAGAGCCTCACTCTTGATCTGCGCATCGAAAGCATCTACACCATCGTGATCACTATAGAAGTACACACCGCCCAGCAGCGTAGGACGCAGTGCATCGTAATCAGCCGTGTTGTCAGCGCATGAAGCGAGGGCACAGACTGCGGCTACAGCCAAGAGGGCTACCCTGAAGAAATTCTTGAGCATATGCAAAATAGTATAAGTGTTGTTTTGTCTATCTCGACCATTGAAATAGTCTATACAAAGGAACAAAATTAACACCAATAACGAGACCTCATGAATAACATTTCTAACGCCATCGTATGGAGGGTAGAAGGAGCACAATATGATGCCACCCACATAAGCACAGCCGAGAAGCCCACTGATGGGCTTCTCGGCTGCATTGTTCAGTTAGTCCCGCTCTGTCTACGAGCCTTACTCGCCGTAGTACTTAGCCTTGGCTCGTAACGACCGTAGGATCGACGATGTGATCATCGTAGTCCATGATCTTGTCGATGATGATCCACCGGGGTGAGCTCGATGATGCGGTTAGCTTCCGTCTGGATGAACTCATGGTCATTGCTGGTGAAGAGGACGTTGCGGAGGTCTTGATGTATTGTTGAACGCGCTGGATGGGCTTCCATGTAAGGTGGTTCGTGGGATATGAGGATGGTTTTGTTGCATTCTTGAGCATTATGAGAGATCATGGCAATCTTCTCACCCCTGGAGGGACTGAGGCGTCTTGGGGATCTCTTCACGGAGAGAGCATACGCAAGGAAGCCCTTGAGTTTAAACTTCTGTTGGTTATGTGAAGCGAACTGTGAGCCAATTGACGAGGTTCTTTTCATTGAAGTGCTCCGAGTTATCCAGTGGCAGATGAGGCTCGGTGATGGTCTGTCCCATTCGTAGGTCCCTTCTCTACCATTGATGATCTGGAAGAGAGCAGTCATAGCACGAGGTCACGGCTGATGAGGGTGATCTTGATAGTCGCTTCTCTGCTGGAATCGCGGAAGGCAGCGTACCATCATCGACATAAGCCGTGAGGCCCTTGACTTCAAGGATCTTGTTCCTGGATCACGGTCTGGCGTGAATGTCTATGAGTGTGACGGCTGCGGCCTTGATCTGTAGATGTTGAGGCTTCTCGAGCATCTTCTTACGGCTCGTGGTCTGCTTACTCATAGCGACGTTGGCACTGAAGCGACGGATGAATTCTCCGAGGTTCCTTCTTCTTTTCCTCAACCGTAGCACCCCCACCCTTCTTATTCTGCTGCTGTTGCTGACGCAGAGCGAGCTGGCTGGACTCTGTTACCAGAAGCTGTGGGTAAACTGCTGGGGCGCGGTGATCAATGTCGTGACCGACGTGCGGACAGATGGAGGGCGACGGTCGTGGCTGACGTGACAGGCGCGGTGCTCGTACTCGGAGGTAGTTCTCCAGCCAAGTCACCGTCTGGATCGCATTGTTGACCTTGAAGCTCTCTCGTCGAGAGGTTGTGTCGGGCTTACCACACACACACACACACACACACACACACACACACACCTCTGCCATAGAGCGCGCGATGTAAGGACTTGTTACGCACCTTCTCCTTACCGCTCAGCTCAGCCTTCATGGCAAACGTGTGGAGTGCTCAGGGCATGGCGGCATCGCTCTCTGATCTTCCAGCTCAGCGGCGCGGTGCCACCATCCCTTCGTTGGTCAGGAGGCTTGGCGCGCGCGCGCGCGTTCTGCTGCCATATGCCTCTCTCTCTTGCTTCCCTGCCCTGCTTTTTGCTCTTTCTCTCTTCTTTGCCTGCTGCCTTGTTACCTTTGCCTGCCTCCTCCCAGCCCCATCGGACGGTGGCAGCGGCGTCTTCTTCAGCACGAGGAGGGCGTTGTTGTTGTTCAGCGAAGAGAGAGGAGGAGGAGGAGGCGGCTGATATTGTGTGTGTGTGTGTTGGTGATCTGGCTTCATTTCCCCAGGACCGGCGCTCTGGGTACGGTGCTACCGCGTAGGCTCAAGCGCGCCCTGGGTTGACCAGCACCGTTGCACCGCGTTGCTGCGGAGGAGGAGGAAGGCTTGACGTGCGCGCGCGTATCTTTGAAAAGGACACACACCGCACGCTTACCGAACTGTACGGCGAAGATATGGTGATCACTATTTAGCGCTGGTTTATTTCCAGGAGGGCCCGCGCATGGGATTGGCTACATGTGGGCCTACTACTGTGCCAGGTTATTTATGCATGGATGCCCCTCGTACTCCCACTAATACGGGTGCACCAAGGTAGCACCCAGGTGGCTTTGCAGCCTTTACGCGCTCTGGGACTGACGCATGATGTTTCAGCTAATCGAGATTGGTTCCCCAGCGCTTTGTTCCATCGTTGCCTCCTTCTGGGAACTTTGACCTCATCAATGATAGTCTGGGTCTGATTGACGACCGCCTTGTAGCAAACAAAACAAACGCTACCCCTTGCCCTCTTCTCTTCTGTGGTATCTCTAAGCACCATTCCTTGTTCCATGCGGTTATGCCCAAGCAGATGGAATGAAGTCTTAGGAGGAGCTTCTGACTGCTCTTCCGGAGGAGCTTGAGCATGTCACGCCACCCACCCTCTGTTCCAGGCTCTTCAGCTTTCATCACCAGTCTTCAGAGCGAGCTATCAGACTGGATCTCAGCAGCCTACTTCGGTGGGCGCTGGGATGATGAAACTCGTCAAATGCATTATTGTTAGCAGGGCCATGCGCTGAATCAAGAAGCTTAGCCCTATTATATATATAACACCGGAGTCACATCGCATGCGACCTATAACCCTCATATTCCAGATGGTTCTCCCACACTGGATGCGAGTGCATCAAGTGCAACGGCTGGGTGTTAGGCTCTGGGATATGTATGCCACCTCGGGGAGACTGGCTGCAAGCGCCAGAACATGGAGCTACTATTTGAATGAACCCCTCTGCCTCAGAGGCTGGATAAATCAATACACAGCAGTACACAGATGCTGCCTTGAACGGAAGCTATGCTTGCAGTTGGTCGATCTTTAACGGAGGAGGGTGTGTGTATTATGCGTCAGCCCTGAGCCTAGAGGGATGAGAGGTGCTTTCCTGCTCTCCTTCTTGTCAAGATCCACATTCTGGGTGGTGGCATTACGCGCTCAGCTGGAGCCAGGCACTAACTGGATGGCACCAGACGCTACTGGCCACAGTCATTAACCCTCTTTTTGTCACACTGAGTTGGGCATCTGGCCAGACCCGTTCAGCCCTCTCATCACATGGCTGTTAGCTCGTAACTCATCTTGCGCGTCTCTGGAAGACTTCTGCGACATTGGGGTAGTATGCTCTGATGCTAGAGGCCCAAGTACTCGCTCGTTCCCATCAGCCTTGCTCCACCATCGGAAGCTCCCGAATAGTCCTCCTCCCTTCTTGAGCATACCTACCGAATACCCTCCTTGAGTTCTTTGTTGATATCTTGATTATTTGGAATATCGTCCTCTCTACAACAGCCAGTAAGGGAATCCTCAAGTACTTTGTAGCAGTTGCCCAATACAACTATCTGCAACTTCAATCGATCACACTCCCGAGCCAAAGCCCTGGCGGCGTAATGTGTGTCGACCTCGGTTCGGCCTCATCAATCGCCATCCTCTGCATCCTACTGGGATCTTCTTCCAGTCGCATCGAATGGGATCTTTCGGCTGCATTCTGTCTCTTTCTTTGCTCGCGAATGACCCTCAACTCACTCGCTGTCCATCTTTATCCCTCAGTTGATACAGCCACCTTGGCTGAACAAAGGACTTAAGTTGCTTGACTAACTGCTTCCTCCAAATGAGGTACTCCTCCTTGAACTCTCCCGCACACCTGTAAGCAGGAGAGAGCCAAGTACCAAGCACTCTAACAAAGTGACGTCTTATCAATATCCATTTTGTGACCTTTATTAAGCTCTTTAAACCATACACCCCTATCTCACATTCCCACAGACTGCTTGGTTCTAGAATTCCCTGTGTACCCCATTGTTGTTGCCAGCCACCTCAGTGCTGCTGGGAAGATCCTTTCATGCCAGGCCTCACAGCAGACTAAATCTCCGATACTACAGAGTAACTTATTTATACATGTCTTCATTCGTGAGATCATTTGAAGTCCGTAGCCAATACTCTAATCACCCTGTAAAGGAAATCTATGGTTCATTGGCTCTACCCCAAACGCACTTCCACAGGACGTTTGCCACACACTGGCACCATCACTTTATCCTTCTCCATTGTTCTTTCACTGCATCCAGGAGCCCTCTCGTTTGTGGGCTTCTGCGAGATAAGTCCATGAGCAAAAGCAGTGGAAGCTTGATGTGTGACACAGCCACACACTTGCAGATTTTGCTCATCTTTTATCACCTTCAAAGCTCTCCTAAATGTGATTCCAACTCTAGTTCAACTCAAGACTGTTCTGCCTAACTATTTCTTATTTGTTTTCTGCCTTTCTTCTCTTGTGCATTAGCCATGTTCTGTTATTTTGTCATGAGGGTTTCCTATGGGGAAAGGGTAATAGAACTTGGCTCGGGAGGAGCTTATGTTGTATATTCGTTAAAGGTACATATACCTTGCTTGCAGCATCGTCGGGTTGTAGTTGATTGTGAGCCGCTCTGAGGATACAGTTCTTCCGCCTCAATGCCATCAGGATACAGCTTGTGTTTATTAAAACCCTCCGTAGTGTCTTGGGCTAATTCTTTCTCATGTCTAATTCACACACTATTATTCTTTGAGCCCTTTATCCGCTCCCGTCCTTTGGTGTGTGCAGTCTGGTGCGTTCGATGAGGGATCGGGTCTCGATCACACCATCACATAGACTGATAAACGCGCCTGCCACGCGAGCACAATCAAACCATTCTCAGTTACTGTAGTGCTGGCAGATCTGTGTCCTTTCCCAGAACATTCATGTGCATCCTATGTCTTAACTTTAACATATAACCTTTGTGTAACATGCCCCCATATGCAGCAACTGTGAGCCAAGCTGTGTCCCAGAAAGAAAAGCTCGTGTAAACTCTTCAAGGCACTATGAGACAACGCATTCTAGAAGCATCTCCTTCAACACCTTGACCCTCTTCATAGGAAGCTGTGGCGAGTGATGCTGAATGCCAAAGATTTCCTTTTAGGCTATTTGGGAGTCCTATTATAGCAACAACGCGCTCCCACCGGGGTCTGGTGTCGCCAGCACGGGAGGCGTGAACCTTCAAATACAACGGCGTCAAGCTAGCTCTTTGCGCCCATAACAGCTGTATGATGACTAACGTTACTAACCAAACGCTGGCTCTTCCATATACCTTTATCCATGATCTGCTGGACGGTTACATTTGTTCGTGTTGGGAGGGAGCGATACAGACTGAGCCAGCGAAGGAGATGGCAGCAACTAAGTGGAAGTTCCTATTGATGGAGACCCATTCACCACTGGCTTTTGACAATAGGCCCCAGCCTTCGTCAGCATATGCAGCTCTGGATCTGGGCTGTAACCTGTGGTATTGATATCAGGATAAAGACTGAACTAAGCCCACAGCGGCTGGCACAGCCACCTCTCTTGCAGTCTGAATACGCCCTCTTTTGTAGTCTGGCGCAGGTCCACTACTGGGATTTGGGACTGGATTCTAGATGATAGACCTGTAGATAGCTCTCTTCTGAAGCTTGAAGTCTTGATCGGCTAAGTGGACAGATACTCTGGGTCTAGAGTGAGGTTCTTGGTAGTCCTGTCCCACCGATCTTCTTCTTCAGAGGTGATACAGGGGATACAGGCCCTCCCAACAAGCTGCACATACAGTCGCTCGTTCTGGCTTCTCTAAGCTCTGTGTGGGGGTGGCTCATCCCACTTCGAAAAAGGAGGGTGCAGGGATTGGCTCTCCGGATATTGGCGGGCGGAAGGCAGGTGTTGACATCAGGTGATGGCGTAGCTAGGGCCAAACTGCTTTGAGCTATCGTGATGTCGTTCTTTTGATTCCTTCCCGTATGCCTATGGGCATCGGATCTTGGTATTCCCACTGGCTACTACCAAAGCTTCAATGAGAGCATCTGCTATCTTGATCTCACACTGATAGAGTTCTTGACTAAACACATCATCTGCTCTAATGGGACTAGGAACATGATGCCCCATTTCTTCCATGTAGCACAGAGAGGATCTGCTGGGCACAGACGACCAGGTTCAGTGCATGCTGCATGTCACGATGATGATGTATATGTGTAGACTGCACTTCGGAGCAGTCCTCTAGATGGAGTAATGGTGTTGGCAAGGAGAATCGATGGCTCAGGTTACTTCAGCGCTGTCGCTAGCCGAGGATAAAGGCAATCGCCTCACCCTTCGTAGATGCTCTTACCCCTATGATGCTTTGGATCCCCTACAACGAAAAACTCTATCAACATTGATTCTCTTAGCAGAGACTTCTCTCTACCAACTTGGCTTTTTACACACAATATGGCTGTGGTTGCAGTTGCTCCTAGCAAGACACTCTTTAAGACTGTCTGAATTGCCATAATTCCATCAGAATATATATTTGCACCACGCTTACTGAGATGCGAACCATCGGGATACAGCTGGAGCTTACATCGAAGCCTTTTCTGCTCTAGCTTATACCATCATAAATCAAAAGCTTCCTTCCACTTTTCCTCTTTCTTCATTTCCTCTCTTCCTTCCTTCTAACTACTGATCACATACTTCCAGACAGATGTAGCATCGTGGGAGTATGTCAAGAGAGGATCCTGTGCGCTTCTCATAGCATCTGCTGCTTCTTGGGATCCCGATCACTTTTAACTCCACAAAGGATATTCCTTTGGGGACGTATCTGGAGTCTTCTCTTACTATCTACAATACCATCCCATCCCCTATATGAGTAGCACTACACCCCAGGGAATGTGCCTTAGTGTCATAGCGGTAGTCACTCTGCATGGCTTGCCCCAGAGACCTGGATACAGGAGGGCTTGCTGACTCTGGCATGTCAGCCCAAGAACCAGTTGATCCTTGTAATCATCATTATATAAATTCTCAATGTAACAGGGGAGGGCCACATTTGGTATGTCCTACAATTGTGATCCCCACTTCCTCACTGTATATTCCTAGATGGTATGGACGCGCAGGTGTACTCTCCTACCTCCTTGAAGACTTTGGCCTTGGGAATTCCCTACCCTCCATTTAGAGGTATATGTATAGCATAACGCTGCGCAACGCTGCGCGCGCCGCTGCACGCCCAGCTCTGATGTGCCTCTCCGAAGTGTGGTACGGCCCTGCGCCTGCGCTGATGTTTCCCTTATCAGCGGAGGGAAAGTGTCTACTCATGAGAAAAAAGCTTCCCATGAGTGATGGTTTCCTTTCTCATCTATGTAACCCGCCTGCACGCTTTAAGTCTCTTGGCAAATCCCAATATCCGCTGCATGAATATTAGAGCCACGTACGTAGTCCAAACTTATCTGCTCGTCTCTTGGCTTTTATCGCTGCAGCGACCTAACTGGGATGAAATTTTGTTGCCAGACCTGCTGATCCGCGTTACTGACCATATATGCGTTGACTCAGCGAGCAATATAGAGTTCGCCTCGCCCATCACACATAAATCAGCCCTTCCTCCGCTGTTATCAGTCGGAGCACAGGCACTCAGTGCATGATAATGCCTTTGCGGGCCCGGCAGGCGTTGCTGGCAGCGAAAGGGCGCTGGGCGCTCCGCCGACACAATAATTATGGAAATGCGTCGGCGTGATATCATTTCCTCAGGTACTGGAGGTAGTAGCATGGATAGCTGCCCTCTTAGCTCTTGCTCTATCTCCTCCCCCTCTCAGACTCTTCCGTAGCCCATCCCGCCGTGCAGAGGAGGCTTTTTGCAGCCGTGTGTGGCATGGCAGGCCCTTGCTCACCCGAAATCTTTGACAGCCAACAGCCCCTGGGAGGCGTGTCAGGCATGTCTCGGCGAATATCAGCGGGGCCCATCACGTCATGTCGTCCTGCCTCGACACCGCAGGGCGTCGTGTGTGCTCACCGCAGACCGCCTCATCGGGGTCTGAGCAGGCCTCGCTCACTCAGCGGGAGGTACGCATCCTCACCTCCTGCCCGACTCTTCAGGATCTTCAGCTCATCCGTGACCCGAAGACAGGACGACTGAATATCCAGCGCACACCGCCGTCAGATCTACACCTCCTCGGCCCAAGAACAGCAAGTCGATCGTAGACATCAAACTCTGGCATCTAAATGTCCTTGCATGCATTACACGTCTCTCCCCTCAACCCGGGAGGCCCAGCAGGAGCGCCTCGTCTCATCAATGGCTCTCTCTCTCTTTTCTCTCAGAAAGGGCTATATCGGTGGCGCTATGTCGATGGCTTCAGGCTTCACGACAGACAAGAGGGCTTCACCCTCTCCTCGCGCTCACAGAACGAGGGGCTACGAGGGTAACCTCCTCACTATCAATCTCAACTTCGCCTGCGAAGGAGGCTTAACCACTTTCTCCATCCCGCTATGGCGCATGAGACACACACACACACACATTACAGCTGGCACCCTCCTCGAAACTGGGCTGGGAGGCCCTGGCTGCTCTCCTCTGACCTCAGCTCACTGCACTCAGGATCGCAGCAGGCAGGCACGGCCCTGCACTTGAGGCGACCTATTGCGCCGGAAGAGAGAGGGCGCGGCCGGACGTGCGAGACACGCTTCTGCGTCACATCATCCTCTAGGGTGGTGGCCGTGTCACATGTGGGACAGCGCAGGCAGGAAGGTCTGTGTATCTCGACTTCGGCATCACCAATGCCGAGAGTAGCTCATATCGTCGGCTTCATACGCCCTCACCTCCCCGCCTCCTCCTCCCCTCATTTGGGCGCCTTGCCTCCCAGCCGCCTGTGCAGAAGCATTCGTCATGGCGCGCGAAGACGCAATTCGTATCGCGCTTCTCAGGAAAGAGGCTACATCGCCTCAGCACAAGGACGGCGGCGCTGCTTCGCTGGGACTGACCTCACGGGAAGCCTTGAAGGCAAAAGAGCCTGCACCTGCTTCCCACGAGAGGAAGGCTTCGACCCAGGCTTCGACCATATCAGCGATCTGGCGCCGTAGGCTCCCTACGACCGTTGCGCACCGGCACCCCCGCCGGACGGGGCGCTACAGATGATGGCACTCCCTCGATCACCTACCGCGGGCGGGCCTCCTTGCCAGCACAGCTCTGCATCTGCCCCGTCGGTGCATTCGTCATGGAAAGATGCCTCGAGGTCGATGACCCTGCACACACACACACACACACGGCCTCCCTCTCCTCTCTGACGTTTCACCTTCTCAGGCCCGTGCTCTATGCGTGTGGGGCTGACCTACCACAGGTGCGCCTTTTGCAGATTCGACCTCTTCGGAGGCCAGCCCGTCTCGCTCTGGGGCGCCTTCCAGCATGGATGAGCTGGGCCTTCGACCGCGGGCGCGGGGACGTCTCGCTATCGATCTCTCATATCTCTGAGGCATACCACAGCGCACCCTCTCTCTGGACAGGCCAAGGCGGCCCCGAGGAGACGCGCGTATGATTTACACTCCGCTCGCGCCTTGTCTCTCTGCGCGGGGCACTGGCAGGTGCGCCCGGTCCCGACCTGCGTCGCGCGTCATCGCTTCCTCAAGCTCTCGCGCAAGGAGGCGCGTAGCGAGATGGTACGGACTTTCGCTGGGCATACCCTCCGACTGCTACCGCTGGATCGGTGGCAGCAGCAGGCTCTCTGGCTTCCTATCGGCCTCAAGGGTTGCAGATGCCTTGCGTGCCTCCTATACATCGGTACGCTTGAGCCACTCTGGCCTCCCTGCCACCCTTCGTCTGCGTGGTGGGCGTGCTCTGTGAGCCTTCAAACTCTACAGGTGAGGAGGCGCGCGCACGTCTGTGGCCAAGTGGCGCACAGATGCAGGAGGGCTTCGCCGCGCCGATGACGCCGGCGGTCGCAAATGGCTGCCGTCCGGCTGGGCGTGGTAGCTCCTGACCCACTCAATATCGGTGCGTCCACCAATACACTACAGGCGAACGTGGCCGTCGGCGGCTGACGCGCTGGTGGCTCGACCTCGACCATCCGTGGCACACGGCGGCACGGCGGGCGTCACCCACTCCCGGTAGGAGGCTTCGTGTCAGCGAAGATCGCCCGATCTCAGGCGTCGTATCGCATCGGCGGGCACACTCGGCCCCAATCGAGA
>BNJV01001686.1_pt1 | contig 31014 bp, 49 predicted proteins | sample 8540591 | NCBI WGS metagenome assembly BNJV01 (sample SAMD00202457, study PRJDB9452) | human saliva metagenome | host: Homo sapiens | reverse complement strand
GAGATATGAGAGAATAAGTGCACAGTGATAAGGGAAAGCAGCTACTTCAGGGATGAAGGGGCTGCTTTTTGAATAAAAGGAAGAGTGTGTAAATATGCAAAAATTATTTGATATGCAAAAATTATTTGACTTGTTCAAGGGTATGAATGCAAAAGATGTGTTAGAAGTTGTAGTAAAACTAGGGGTAATAATGTCTGCAATAGCAGCTGTTATTCGATATATCTCGGCGTCTCCTTTAGAAGAATTATATATGGAAGGAGTCGGGAAAACAGTTCTTCGAATGGTACGCATTTTGCTAAGAATGGTAAATTTGGGGGTCTGCACATTTATTTATCTGTCTATATTCTATTTGGTTGTAAATTCTGTGTGCATACGCATTCATTGTAAGACGGAATACGCAGTGAGTTTGCTGATATCTATAGTAATAATTATAGATTTTGTAATTAGAATCAACGATAGTGATGCGAATTGCGCTTTTTGTATAATTATAATGAGCTTCTTTCTTATTCCGATCATTGAATTTTCTGTTATATTTTTACTAGTGCTAGTTAATGCATTTATTGGGAAGTCTATACTTGCTATTGTGATGCAATCAGACATTACGAGTGAAATGCTTATAGAGTTGATAAGGAAATTATCGATTGTTGTTGTAACTGATGCCCCTGTCGTGATTTTTTTGGATACAATTTTACATAAGAGAATAACGAAAGATAAGAGAATAACGAAAGATATCATTGCGAGAAGAGCTAGGGTAGTCTTGCGAATTGCGGATAAATCAAATCCAGCTATACATAAATGGCTTTATGTTTATGAATTGTTTAGCGACAATTTAGTGTGCGGAAAGGAAGAGGACTACAATCGTAATACTTGTATTGAACTAATTCCCGTGACTGAATTGACAAGAGATGAAGAAAATCGATATACCTTATTACAGCTACAAGAAGGACATAAAGAATGGAAAAAGAAAAAAATATTGAAATTTAAATTTGAACCCACAAGATCCTGGGCTGTGGAACAAGAAGTAGTTAATAACACAGTGATTAGGACAAAATGGAAGCAGAATAATGATAAAAAAAGATAGAGTATAATGAAATGAGTTTAATATGAAACTATTTAAAGAGGGTGATGGGCGAACTTAATTAGCAATTCGGAAAATACGTAAATTTGTTTTGGAGATATCTATGAGGTACATTCACCGGCAGATTGAAGCTGTGGTGTGCAAAAGCGGCACAAAGTTTTCAAGGCGGTGCTGATTACCGGTGCGAGACAGACGGGAAAATCAACGCTTTTACGAGAGTTGTTCCCGGAGCGGAAACAGCTCTCCTTTGACGACCTCTTTCTTGAGGAGCAGGCAAAGGAAAATCCGGAGATGTTTATGATGCTGCATGAACCTCCGGTCATTATGGACGAAGTGCAGCGGGTACCGGATTTATTCCGCTACCTGAAGTTGCACTGCGATGGCAGCGAGGCAAAGGGGCAGTTTCTGCTCTCGGGCTCGCAGCCTTTTTCGCTGATGCGGCTCGCCTCCGAGTCTCTGGCCGGAAGGGTTGTGGTTCTGGAACTCTCGACCTTATCGCTCCGGGAACTGGCGGGCGACAGCTTCAGCGCGCCCTTTGTGCCGGGCCTTGACTATCTGCGGGAGCGGCAAAAGACAGTCGTCAAGCCGAAGAATATCTGGGAATATATCCACCGCGGCGGGTATCCGGGCGTGCAGGATGCGACCGTAGACTGGCAGATGTACTTCTCAAGCTATGTGAAGACCTATCTTGAGCGGGACGTGCGCGAACTCTCGGCGGTGCAGGATCTGGATGCGTTCCGGAAATTTATGATTGCCTGTGCGGCGCGAACGGGTGAGATTCTGAATTACAGCAACATCGCAGGGAGAAATCGGGAAGGATGCCGATACGGTGAAGCGCTGGCTCTCGATTCTTGAGGCGTCGGGCATCATCTACCTCTTAGAGCCATACACCGCCTCGGTGTTAAAGCGCGCCATCAAGACGCCGAAGCTTTATTTCCGAGACACGGGCCTCGCTGCCTATCTGACCAGATGGCTCACGGTTGAGACACTGGCAAACGGCGCAATGAGCGGCGCCTTTTTTGAGACCTTTGTGATTTCGGAGATTTTAAAATCCTATGCAAACCGCGGTCTCGATTACCGCTACTTTGTCTCCTATTATCGCGGACGGGATTTGAAGTCTACGACTGAGTCTGAGATTGATTTTATCATCGAGGAGAACGGCATTCTATATCCGGTGGAAATCAAACAGAGCAGCAGACCGAAGGCGGATATGACGGCGGCGTTTCAGCTGCTCGATACCATTCCGGAGAAGAAGCGCGGCATGGGCGCCGTGGTCTGCCTCTGCCCGGAGCCCGGTGTGTTGCGTGACAATGTGCTTGCACTTCCTGTCTGGTACATTTGAATTCCGGAGTCCCGTGGACGCAAGGAGGGCACTCTCTTTCAGAAAAGAGCCTGTGTGCGCAATCCCATTGACGACGCGCTTCTGTGTGCGAAGCCGGATGCCGGAACAAAGAGGTGAATAGATGAAGACATATTTTGATAACGGCGCTGCCATGGAGTATTCGAACAGAGGCCCGCAAGGCGCCGGGTATACCGTTCGGATTGCAAAGGAAGGTTTCAGCTATAAGAGCTTAAACGGCAAGGTTGATGCGGATGTGAAATTCGCGGAAATCGGAGCGCTGGATTTGACGGACTACTGCAGCCAAAATTCCGGCTACAAAGTTCGCCTTCGCGGCCTGAACATGAGGGATATGGGACTTCCGGAATTGGAGCTCGATACCATCCCCTGTGACAACGCCCACAACATTCGCGAGTCCAAGCCGCTCCTCATCGCCTTTGCCGCGAGCAAGTTGGGAGCGGAATTCCCGAACAATCTGTTCAGCCTCGAAACAGAGTTCGGCGAAACACCGGGCGAGCAGAGGATTCGCCTCTCCTACGGTGTGATTATAGGCGCCAAGCATCAGGTGAAGCTTGCGGATATCAAGAGAGTCAAGTGCGTGTGCAAGGGAGCACAGGGGCGAACTTTGCGTTTACACAAAGACAAAGGGGCGGCTTCTTCGATATGCCGAATATGAAGCTTCCGATGAATGAGATTACCTTGCCGCTCCTCGAGGCCGCAGTGACCCGGAACACCGGCAAGGGCATAGACTTTTAGCAAGGGCAGGGGCTTTGACCGGAAGGACTCGGAGTATGTTATCATCCGCTACATGGATTCCGGCTTCTTCCTCTGCAGAGACGGCAGTGTACTCGAGCCGTGGCAGGAGATTGCTTATCACCGCATCAAGGCATACAACTACGATGTCGATGGGCGTTGGGGTATTGGGGATATTGCGGAACAGATCCGTAAGATACGGGAACAGTCTGATCACACACAAGAACAGACAACTGCGTCATCGGCAAGCCGGAAAGCGCAGGTGCAACAATTCGTGTATCTACTGGAGCGGTTGAAGGACGAGAAACAGAAAGCAGATACAGATAGAGGATACATTTGAATCCCTGTTTCTTTTTCCGACCAAAGTGGTATACTATAAGTGAATTTCGAACCAATTTCGAAATTGATGCATCAGAGCGAAAGTTTGAGAGAGCAATACGGTAAAAGGAGGAAATTAGCCATGAAGAAGAGACGCTACCTCCTCGCAGTTGTTGCGGCACTTGCACTGCCGCTGCTGGTATCCTGCGGGAAGAAGGCCGAGTCTGCGGAGACAAGTAAGGCAACAGAAAGTGCGGTATCGATGGCGGCTGCCGAGACAAGCAGCAGCGCTTCGATGAGCACAACAGGCGAGAGCAAGGAGGAACAGGAGACCATGGGCTATCAGACAATCGATCAGGATACGGCGCGGGAGATGATGAAGCAGGACGACGGTCACATCATCCTCGATGTGCGCACCAAGGAGGAGTATGACAGCGGTCACATTCCGGGTGCGGTGTTATTGCCGAACGAGGAGATCAACGGAACGAGACCGGAAATCCTGAAGGATCTGGATCAGCCGATTTTTATCTACTGCCGCAGTGGGCATCGGGCTGGACTTGCGGCGGAGAAATTATCAAAGCTCGGCTATCGGAAGGTCTACAACTTTGGCGGCGTCATGACATGGACGGGGGAACTGGTAAAATGACCATCTATCTCGCAGGCGGATGTTTCTGGGGCTTACAGAAGTACTTTGACCAGTTCCCGGGCGTGCGTGCGACCGAGGTGGGCTATGCAAACGGTCCGGACAGTGCTCCTACCTATCGGGAGGTTTGCGATAGCAGCGGGCACGCGGAGACAGTGAAGATTGAGTATGACCCGAAGGAGATTTCGCTCCGTGAGCTACTCGATAAGTACTTTTTGGTGATCGATCCGCTTTCCGTAAACAAGCAGGGAAATGACAGGGGCATTCAGTACCGCACCGGCATTTACTATGCGGATCAGAGCCAGCTTTCGGAAATTCAGGCGGTTTATGACGAGCAGGAGGCAAAGTACGGCACGAAACTCGCGGTCGAGCTAGCGCCCATAAAAAACTTCTATTCGGCGGAGGAATACCACCAGAAGTATCTCGATAAGAATCCCGACGGCTACTGCCACATTCCGCAGAAGATGTTCCATCTTGCGGAAGAGGAGAGCAAGGAGACGCTCCGCAAAAAGATCGGAGACCTCTCCTATGAGGTCACGCAGAACGCCGCGACCGAGCGCCCCTTCACCGGGGAGTACGATGACTTCTTTGAGAAGGGTATCTATGTCGATATCGTGAGCGGCGAGCCGCTGTTCAGCTCCCTCGATAAGTTTGATTCCGGCTGCGGCTGGCCCGCTTTTTCAAAGCCGATCGAAGGAAAGGAACTGAAGGAGACCACCGATCGCTCGCACGGCATGGTCCGCACGGAGGTGCGCTCCAAAGAGGGAAATTCGCACTTGGGTCATGTCTTTAACGACGGTCCCCGCGAGACGGGAGGCCTCCGCTACTGCATCAATTCCGCCTCACTCCGCTTTATTCCCTATGACAAGCTGGAAGAAGAGGGCTACGGGGAATATAAGAAATTATTTGAGCGTTGAGTGGCAAAAAAACACGTGCTCAAAAAGTAAATAGCTGATGTGAAAGCCCCCGCCGGGTCGAAAGACACGGCGGGGGGCTTTGCTGTGCGGAAAGAAAGCAGAGAGGACGAATGGGAAGGTCGAAACCGAAGCGGCATTGTAAGCAGTTCGGAAGATGAAAGAACCGCTGATAAGCGGGAAAACGATACGGATGCCGATGTCATGACAGGCGACTTGGCGGAGCGCTGTCACCGGAGAGGAATTTCAAAACTTGCGCCGGAAGAAAGCCGTAAAAGCCCGGACTCCTGTTCGGAACAGTATCGTGCAGAGCGCGGAAAGGATGACGATACCGAGGCTCTCGAGGAGATTCAGATACCAGGAATTCCAAGCGCGGATGTGCGGATAGAGCGTATGATCAAGGACGGTGTAAAGTAAAAGATGTAAGAAGAAAATGCCGAGCGTATGCTGCCCGATGACGCGTCCTATCCACTGTTCCGGTGCGGAGACAGCGGTCCGGCCGACAAAGAGAAGCATGAGTCCCGCGGCAATCAGCATGGTGGAGGCGTAATAGTAGCCGCTTACAAGGTGCACGCCCTGCCAGGACCATAGACCGCTTTGCAGATATTTGATGAGCAGTAGCCCGGCGAGGCCTAGCACAAGGGCGACCGGCGCAAAACGCCGATAGCGGGCACATTTTCCGCGTTCCGCATACATGCATTTTCCGAGCAAGAGGTAGAGGATATAGACCGCATAGGTCGGATGAAACGGACTCAGGGTCGTGAGAAGCATCATATCCGGGATATGCTTTCCGGATAGTTTTTGCAGCAGCCGGAAGCATAAATCCAGATCAAAGGTCACGCAGGAAAAGCTGAAGAGTAGCAGCATGAGATAGAGCAGGAGCTTTTTCTCGCGGCAGAGGCGTAATAGCGGCAGGATAAAATATAGGGCAATCAGCGCCTGAAAATACCAGAAATGCCCCGTGCTGACGCCCGGGATTTCCTGAAAGAGAAAGATGTAATTTACGAGATTCGAGAGACTGCCGTCAATCGGCACCGCGTAAAAAAAGTGCATGAAAGCCGCATAGAGCACTTTCCAGCAGATTACAAGCGCGTAGAGGCGGCCAATCGACATGAGATGCCGCCTGTAGTTTATGCTGCCTGTCCGGTTTAACTGAATGGCTCCCGTGACCATGAAAAAGACGGGGACTGCACTTGTACAGAGCATCATAAAGGCGTTGTCGATCACACTGCCCGGATTCAGCTGTGCATTGTGGAGAAAGACGACCAAAGTGATGGCCAGGGCCTTGAGTAAATCCAGCCGGACGGCCCGCTGTCCGTTTTGTTCCGTATTCATTGATACCCTTTCCTGTTGTAAGCCGCACTGCCGCCCCGGCAGGCGCTTTATGTCCATACTACATGGAAAAAAGCCGAAACGCCACAGACACTTTGATTTTGCGGCAGCGCGGGAAATGCGCTATCATGGTATGGATCTATTATTTTGAAGAATAAGAGGAAAACGCTTTGCATGTAGAACAGGGCAGGCCGCAGGACTGCGCCGATAGAACGGCGCGGGAGCTTGCGGTCTATGATTTGTTGGATCGACTGGACATTCCGTATGCGCGCGTGGATCACGCACCCGCAGAGAACATGGAGGTCTGTGCGGACATCGACACAGTGTTAAACTGCCGCATTTGCAAGAACCTGTTTCTCTGTAACCGGCAGCAGACCGCTTTTTATCTCTTGATGATGCCGGGGGATAAGCCCTTTAAGACCAAGGAACTCTCGGCGCAGATCGGCTCCGCACGCCTTAGTTTTGCGCCGCCCGAAAAAATGATCGAGTACCTGGGGCTTTACCCGGGTTCGGTGAGCGTCATGGGGCTGATGAACGACAGCGAAAACAAGGTACAGCTTCTCGTGGATCAGGACCTCTTTCGGGAGGAGTACATCGGCTGCCATCCCTGTGTGAATACATCCTCACTCAAGTTGCGGCGCACGGATATCTTTGAGACCTTTTTGACGGCGGTCAAGCACAGTTACCTTTCCGTGGAATTGCACGGGGAATGAAGTGCAGGGGAGTTAAGAAGATAAGAGAGTTGGTTACACGGTATTGTATCTTTGAAGAGAAGAGAAGGGGGAGGCAGTTGCGGAAGCAGCGGCCTCTTTTTGTGTCCGGAAATTTTGAAAAGGAAGCGTGAGTGAATAATGGAGTCCCGAAATTCGGACAGGTGCTGTGGTAAAGTAAAAAAACAGAGCTGAGGGCGTGAGGGAGCGCAGTCGAGAACCCGAAATATCGAAATGCATAGAAATGACGGTTCAAAATTTCGGGAGATGATATAACTGCATCAAAATAGATAAAATTTAGATGAGAATACAAGCAAAAATATGCAATTATAACTTGAAATCAAGAGTATAAGCGCTAAACTGTAAGAGAATGTTAAGAACTCGGGGAGGAGAGCATGAATGTAAGCAAGCTGATGCGCAGTCTTGCGGCAAAAACCAATCCGAACGACAGCGCACAGTGGCTGCCGCTCTGGATGCACGCGCGGGACACAGCGGGAATCATGGAGAAACTCTGGAAGCATTGGCTTCCGGCTGCCGTTCGGCGAGAAATCTGCGGCGGCAGCGAGGAGGCTCTACAGGAAAACGAAGCGCTGTTTCAAAAGGTATGCGTATTCCTCGGGATGGCGCACGATATCGGCAAGGCAACGGCCGTGTTTCAGGCGCGCATTCTGGAAATGTTGCCGGAGGTGCGGGAGCGGCTTGCGGAAGAAGGGCTGGAAATAGCGGATATAAAAACTTTTACCGATCCCTCGGCAGTCGCGCATGCGTTGGCCGGTCAGGTGATTTTACAGCAGCGGGGTGTGAATGAAGGAATTTGTGAGATTGTCGGCGCACATCACGGAAAACTCAGGAGGCGGTGAGTGAGGCCACGTTTGACGGACATCTCGTCAACTTCAGAGGCAAGGATAATGATGCCCCTCTGTGGGCTGAGATTTGGGATGTCTTTCTTCGATACGCCTTAGAAGTAAGCGGCATTCAAGATTTAACTATTATCCCGGAACTCTCCGGGCCGCAGCGTGTTTTATTCTCGGGGCTTCTTGTCATGGCGGACTGGGTCGCGAGCAATCAATTCTACCACCCGACGATATCGATTGACGAGTTGGGGAGGGAAGACCTGTATCCCAAGCGGACCAGCAGTGCTTGGAAAAAGTTAAAGCTTCCGGCTGTCTGGTCGGCCGAGCTTGGCGGAATGGACGAGGTAGCTTTTGCGGAGAACTTTGGTTTTCCACCCAATGAGCTTCAAAAGGCAGTGCTTGAAATATCAGATGCTGTCATCTCGCCGGGTATCCTCATTGTTGAGGCACAAATGGGCGTCGGTAAAACCGAAGCGGCACTCGCTGCTGCCGAAGTATTTGCCGGAAAGTGCGGAAGCGGCGGGCTCTTTTTCGGCCTGCCGACACAGGCGACGGCAAACGGTATTTTCCCGCGCATCCGGACTTGGGCGGAGGAGCAGGTTGCGGTTCAGGGGGAGAGCAGGGAGAAGCTCTCGATACGCCTTGCGCACGGCAAAGCAGAGTTAAATCAGGACTATGCCGATTTGCTGGAAGCAGGGAAGGGAGAGTTCACGGGGGAAGCGTGCATCGGTGAGGACGAAGATAAGGCGCTGGTGGTACACAGCTTTTTCCGCGGCCGCAAGCAAGTATTACTCTCGATTTTGTCATTGCAACGGTGGACCAGATTTTTGATGGCCGCGCTGAAGCAAAAAAACACTTGATGCTCAGGCATCTCGGCATGGCGGGAAAAATCGTGATTATCGATGAGGTACATGCCTACGATGCCTACATGGGCGTGTACCTGGAGCGCGCACTCTGCTGGCTCGGCGCCTATCATGTGCCGGTGATTCTTCTCTCGGCTACCTTGCCCGCTTCAAGGCGCATCGACTTTGTGGATGCCTATCTGAATACATCCAAGCGAGAAATCCGTGAGCGCGAGAAGCGGTTTACGCAGGGAGAAGAAGCGGATTGGAGATATTCGCGCGCGTATCCGCTGCTCACCTGGACCGACGGAAAAAAGGTTCATCAAAAGGGACTGCAACTACAGAGTGCATCGCGAAGCGTAGCGATGCGACGAGTCAAAAGAATCGGAGAGGATTCAAACATTGAGAGAAAGGCTGCGGGACGGTGGCTGCGCAATCGTGATATTAAGCACCATACGACGAGCGCAAGAGTTTGCGAAGGAAGTAAGAGAGCACATTCCGGACGTGGATATCATTCTTCTGCACAGTGCGTTTTTGATGCCAGACCGCGCAGCGCGTGAGCGTGAATTGTTGCAAAAACTGGGAAAGCGCTCCACCAAAACGGAACGGAATCATTTGATTGTAATCGGAACATCGGTGCTCGAACAAAGTCTGGACATTGACGGAGATGTGATGCTCACCGACCTCTGCCCTATGGACTTACTCCTGCAACGTTTGGGTCGCTTACATCGCCACCCGGTACACGACGTTATGCGGCCGGAACAGCTGAAGGCAGCACAATGCTATGTCATAGAGCCGGATGAAGATGTGTTTGAGTCCGGAACACGCGCCATTTACGGGGATTATCTCCTCATGAGAACTAAAAAAGCGTTTGCCGGACAAAAATCACTCTGCCGGCGGATATTCCGAATTTGGTGCAGGATTGTTACGACGACCTGGAACCTGATTGGGAAACCGAAGCTGAGAAGGAAATGTACGGAAAAAGCGAAAAAAAGGAAGAGGCGAATAAGACCGGACATAAAAAAAGACGAAGGCAGATTCCTATTGCCTTGATAAGCCCAGAAGAAGTCTTGAAAACTGGATCAGCAATGTGGAGACCAAATTGGACGAGGAGGAAGCACAGGCGCAGGTGAGAGACTCGGAGAACAGTATCGAGGTGCTCTTATTCGTACAAAAAGGAAACGAAATTCACTATCTTCCCTGGCAACATGAGGGACGGAGACTTCCGGTGGAACGAATTCTCTCCCCGGAAGAGAAGCGAGACTTGTTGCGGCAAAGTGTAAAGTTACCCGGTGCGCTTTGCCGTGAATATCAAATCAAAAAGACTCTCGAAGCGCTGAAGCCGATGAATGAGCTTGTTTTATCCGGTGAGTGGAAGCACGATCCGATGTATCAAATAACCCACGAAAGCGAGTATTTACAAGGCTTTCGTGGGTTATTTGTTTCTTAACTGTTACTAGTTTACAGTAAAACTATTTGAGAAGCAGGATTGTTTCCCGAAGTTGGTCGAGCGTTTTGTGATTGTAGACGCGATTGCCAATGTCGCGAGACTTATGGCCCATGAGCATATCAATGCACTTGCGATTGCCATGCGCGTTATCGAGCATTGTCTCAAAAGTATGGCGGGCTTCGTGCGGAGTTTTGCCGGTCGCGCCGATTCGATGCATCACTTCGTTCCAGCGCGAATAATAGCTTGTGGGCCTAATCTTAATGCCGTCAAAGAGAATTAAATATTTGTGGCCTTGCCTTGCCCAATTTTCAACAAAGGGATAAATTCTGGGGTGAATAGGAACAATGCGCGTCTTGCCCGCCGCCGTCTTGATTCCGCCTTGAAATGTGCGCTGCTCTAAATCAACCTGTTCCGTTTTCATGTCAAGAAGCTCGGTCAGCCGAAAACCCGTATAGATGAATACGAGAACGGTATCAACATTGGGCTGATCCTGAATATTCCATAAAGCGGCGATTTGTTCCGGAGTGAACGGAGAACGAGTGGTTTCAGGGGCTTCGGTCTTTGTGGTTGTAATCTGGGAGTACATTTTATCTATGATGTCACATTCAAACGCAAAACGATCCAAGTGTCCCCAAAGAGTTCGGATTTGCGACTGGATGCTATGCCCGCACCCGCAGTTATCAATACAATCCTGCATGTGATAAGCACGGAGGGAGCGGTATTTCATGCCGTAATACTTCTGGCAGTGGTTGAATGCGGTCTTAGAAGAAGCCTGGGTTGATTTTCCAAGTTTTGAAAGCTGAACTTCCGACCAGCGCCGGTATAATTCAAGTAACGTCACTTTGTTCCGGTCGATATTCCAAGGGTTGTTATTGTACTGCGCGAGAATAATGTTTGCCTGTTCTTCTGTTTCGGCATAGTCAACGGGCACTTGCCGCGCTCGGCCTTCCGAGTCGTAGACCGTAACCTTGACAATCCAAGGGCGGGAGCGCTTGCCTTTTAGCTTTGTGACGCAGCCGTAATTGTTTGGATTTCGTTTTCCCATAGTCCTATTCCTTGAAGGACCAAACAGGAATATGATAAAATAAGCGTAGCATCACTGGATCAGATATTCTTGTTTGGTCTGGGAGAGACCGCCGCAGCGCCAACTGCGGTGGTCTTTTTTTGTTGTGCCGATTACCGGGTCATGCGTCGATAGCGTCGGGCGTCGATGCTGAGGATCCTTCCGCAGCTCTTTTTTCTAACAGCATTTGCCGTTCGATTTCGAGCGCGTGCGCATGAATTTCGCTTTCTGTCATTTCCGCAGGGGTCTTCGGGACTTCCTGCGGTTTTTCTTTTTTCCGCAAGAAATCTCTGAAACTGTTCCAGAAACACATTCCGCGTGTCCTGGTCTACGGAAAAGAAAGCCTTGACGATGCGCAGTTCCAAGTCAGTGGCGCCGTGGTTTTTGGCGAACGTGTCGATGCTGAACGCGGTGTCGTCGGCGTTTCCTTTGCCGGTGCGCAACCATTGTTCGCTGATGCGGTACTCGGAACAGATAAGTTTGATTGTACTGTCCTTGAGCTCGACTCGACCGCGTTCCAGATTGTTGATTGAGTCTTCGCTTAACCCAAGGCGTGCGCCGAAGGCGGCGCGCGTTAAATGGAGACTTTCACGGAAAGCCCTAAGTCTTTGGTTCATATGTTTTCCTCCTATGCCGTTAATATACAACAGACAAAATGGTAAATCAACCACAAGGAGAAGAAATAACCGAAATAATCAGGATAAAACGGTTGACAAACCGGTTAAGAAGGCATAAAGTGGGGACATGAACCGGATTTGCGGTTAAAAACCAGTAAATAAACCACACAAGAAAGGAGACAACCATGGAACAGCTTCTGGATTACAAGCAGAGACCGCAGTTAGAGCGGATTTAGAGATGCTGAAAAAGATGGACGACACAACGCAGCGCGTGATGCTGGGCTTTATGGAAGGCTACATGACGGCGAGCGCGGACTCGGAGAAGAGAGAAAAGAAGAGAGCGCTGAAACAGTGAGCGCAGAGGGAGCGGCATGAAGAAAGGAGAGGCGCGCGTGTTAAAGGTGAAGACCTTCCGGAACAGACCGTTCGGGAAGGTACGTACCGTAGCGGTTGGGGATAGGCGCTGGCTGTTACTGGAGGATGTGTGTAATGCGGTTGGCTTTCTGTATGATCGCAACCTGAATGGATTTCTGGAACCGGACGATGTTTGGTATGAAGCGATTCGCGACGACAAAGGGGAAGACAGAATTGTTGCGGTAATTGACGAACCGGGTCTTTGCATGATGGTGACTGCGGCGAAAAACGAGAAAGCGGAAGCCGTTTGCAGATGGATCCAGAGAGATGTTCTTACGGTGGTCAGCTGGGAGAGCAAGAACCCGAATGAAAGCGAGATGCTTAAAAAGTTCCGCGCCTGTGTAGCCAAGGGAATGACGGCGACAAAAAAGGCCGGCGTATACGCGGCTGAAATGTCAGTCAACATGCAGACAATGAGCGGCTGGAAGCGGAATAGCACAGAGTATTTTATCAACCTGATTCTCTACAACGTAGGGGAGCTGGTGCGGGGAGAAGTGGAAATCAATGATTGGCTGATTCCCGAAAGTCATAGAAGCTGTCGCACGAGCGGAAATGTTTGCAGGGCAAGGGTTACGAAACGCAAAGGGCATTCGACAGGAAGATGTTGGAAGGGATGTTTGGAAACTGAGGACCGTTGAGAAGGAGTTGCGTGCGGCGAAACGATATTTCGCGGAAGCAAAAAAGCTGATTTCCAAAGAACCGGAAGACAATGACTGTATCCGAACGGACGCACTGGATTCGGAGTGGGATGCAGAGTGGGGAGAAAACTAAGAAGGCAGGAAAAGACAATGGAAGGTCAGAAACATATCGACACAACGCTGATCATGGGATCGATTGCCTTAATGGATGTTGCACGGAAAGGGCTGGAGCGGGTGGCAACCGTGGAAGGGAGCGGAGCAAGGCGGATGAAAAAACAGGCGCTTGTGGCTCTGGAACGAGCAAGAAAGAAGGCAGAATGCCTGGCAAGTGAGAAGGCGTTGGAAAGAACGGAGACGACGACATGATAGGTATGCGCGACGATGCCGGAAACGGCGGGCTTGGAAATGCCGGGAAAAAGAACCTGGGGGATTATAACAGCGGGCACATGAACGTAGGTGACTGCAATTCCGGAGACATTAACAGAGGGGACAGCAATTCCGGCAGCTACAATTTCGGTGATATGAACGTTGGGGTCCAAAATGTGGGAGACGGAAACACCGGGATTTCGAATGTAGGGGACTGGAACACGGGGTGCGGAAACCAAGGGAACAGGAATGCAGGAGATTACAACATAGGGGATGGAAATTGCGGATGCTTTAACACAGAGCCGCAAAAGCTCTACATGTTTAACCAACTGTCGAATTGGACGCAGGAAGATTGGGACAGAAGCGAAGCAAAAAGAATCTTGCAGGCCTTAATGTTTAAGATGGGAGTCCGCGTAGAGGCAGAAAAACAGGCGGACGGCGAGCTATACACGCACCTACATGCACCATTAACCGGCGAAGAGAAAACCAAGGCTGTCAATGATTGGTGGAAGGGCCTTAAGAAGCGGCAGCGGGAAGTAGTCAAAGCATTGCCGAACTTTGATGCTGGGATTTTTAAGGCGTGCACGGGGATTGACGCGCGAGAAGGGGAAGAAGGCTAAAAGGCGGAGGTGAGAGCGTGAGCGAAGTGAAGGTTTTCGACAACCCTGAGTTCGGAAAGGTTAGAGCGCTGGACATAGGGGGAGAAACCTGGTTTGTCGGGAAAGACATAGCAGAGATACTTGGCTACGCAAATCCGCGAAAAGCGCTCGCCGACCATGTAGAGGACGAAGACAAAACCTATGGGGTAACGATTTGTGACGCCATGGGGAGAGAACAAAAGCCTGTGTGTATCAATGAATCCGGGCTTTATGGGCTGGTGCTCGGTAGCAAAATGGCGGGCGCAAAAAGTTCAAGCGGTGGGTGACGGCGGAAGTGCTACCTTCGATCAGAAGACACGGAATGTATGCAATTGATGATTTGATTGACAATCCGGAACTGGGAATCAGAGCCTTGACTGCGCTTAAAGAAGAAAGAGCAAGGCGCAAGGTGCTGGAAATAGAAGCGGATGTGTTGCATAGGCGCGTCGAGATTATGGAGCCGAAAGTAAGCTATTACGATTTGGTGTTGCAGTGCAAGGATTTGCTGTCCACAACGGAAATAGCCAAAGACTACGGAATGAGCGCCAAGGCAATGAATCAGATCCTAAAAGAAATAGGGGTCCAGTATTGCCAAGCGGGAGTGTGGTTTCTCTATGCGAAGTATCAGGCAAATGGATACACGCAGACCAGGACGCAAAGCTATGAACACGCAGATGGATCGAGAGGCGCAAGGCTACACACATATTGGACACAGAAGGGAAGACGATTTCTCTATGAGTTGTTGAAGCAGAAGGGGATTTTGCCTGTAATCGAGCGGCAGGAGCCGGAGAAAAGTTAAGAGGAATAAGCAATGTTCGAGCAGAGACTAAGGCAAGCCATGAAGGAACTGCAGCTTAAGCAAGTGCAAGTGGCAGGGCTTACGGGGAAGTCGCGGGGCGCAATCAGTCAGTACCTATCTGGGGACAGAGTGCCGCCGGATAAGGTGCAGAGAGAAATGGCAATTGCGCTGGGACTGGAAGCGGACTATTTCATGCGGCGGGAGATAAAGCCTGTGAAAGAGACAGCGGAAGAGCACGCGAGAGCGCGCCGCCAGGGAGCAATCAGAAAGATGACTGTTCCGGACGCGGCAAAGATGCTGGGCGTGGATCAGAGAACCGTGAGTAAGGGACTGCAGCAAGCGGTGTTTCCGTGGGGCTATGCGATACATACAACAGAAAATCGGTGGGTCTACATAATCAACGCGGACGCATTCGAGAGAATAGAGGGGGTTGAACTGTGAGCCATATTGCGATTGATGCGTTTGCCGGAGGGGGTGGTGCTTCCGAAGGTCTTAGGATGGCGGGGATTGAGGTGAGCATTGCGATAAACCATGATCCGGAGGCAATCAGAATGCACACAGTCAATCACCCGAAAGCGCTGCACCTGACGGAAGATGTGTTCAAGGTAGATCTCGCGAATTATCTGCAGCCGGACGACATTGTAGATGTGATGTGGGCAAGTCCGGATTGCACGAGTCACAGCAAGGCCAAGGGTGGACAGCCGCGAGAGCGTGGATTGAGAGTGTTGCCGTGGGCGGTATATCGCTTGTGCAAGCAGATTCGAGAGGCTACGGGGCATCTACCCAAAATCCTACTGATGGAGAATGTGGAAGAGATTCAGGACTGGGGCCCGCTGGACGAAAGCGGGCACAGAATTAAGAGCGGAACGGCGAGGACTATCAGAAGTTCATAAGGGCAATGCGTGAGCTCGGATTCACATTTGACAGCCGGATTCTGGTAGCGGCTGACTATGGAGCGGCAACAACGCGCAAGAGATGGTATGCGGTACTACGGAGCGACGGCAAGCCGATAGCATTTCCAAAGCCGACACACAGCAAGGACGGGAGCGGCGGACTGAAAAGATGGGTTCCGGTCGCGGGGTGCTTGGATTTCTCTGATTTGGGAGAGTCAATCTTTACGCGGAAGCATCCGTTGAAGGACGCGACACTGAAAAGGATTGCGAACGGAATCCGCAAGTATATTGTCGAGAGCCCGCACCCGTATTTTCTGGATAAAGAGAAGGCGTTCCCGTTCCTGATTCAGTATCACGGTGAGACGAAAGCGGGAGATGCGCGCGGTCAAGTCGTCACGGAGCCGATTAAGACCATTGACACGTCAAACCGATATTCGCTTGTGAGCGTGTGTGTAGAGAAGAAATCGGAGCAAAAACAGTGCGAAAACGGGGGTATTCAGACCGAGGAAGGCGTTTTTAGAAGAAATGCAGAAAGGCCGGAGCAGCGGGGGGAAGACCGCAGTGAAGAGGTTGCGGCCTTCCTGGTCAAATATTACGGCACGGGATGCGGGCAGCAGATTTCCGACCCGATTGCGACAATCACGACAAAAGACCGTTTCGGCATGGTGAGTTGTGTGATGGACAAGGCAAGTGAAGCGGAAGAGACTCCGGATGCACCGGAAGCGGCGGGCTTTCTTACGGCATTCTACGGGCAGAGCATAGCGTGGGACTGGATGAGCCTATCAGGACAATCACGACATGCGGACACTATGGGCTTGTGAGTTGCATCATGGACGGAAAGCGGGAGACGTATCAGATACGAGATATCCTTTTCCGGATGCTGAAGCCGGAAGAAATGAAGTTGGCGCAGGGGTTTCCCAAAGGCTATGTAATCGACCATGATGCCACGGGCAAGAGATATACGAAAACGGAACAGGTCGCCAAGATTGGCAATAGCGTGGTTCCGTTGATGGCGGCGGAGATTGCGAGGGCAAATCTGGAGGAAGTGGGGTAAAGCATGAAGCTATACAAATACTATCTGATGGAGCGGCCGCCGGGGCCGGGTTGTCAGCCGACGGACGGGCTTTGCGAGACACAGGATTACGGATATCAGCGCGAGTGCATGGGTGAAATGGTGCGAGCGTGGGGCTTTGCGCTGTACCGGCGGAGGTTGTCGCCGGAAGAGGTGAAGAGGTATGAGCTCGCCTATGGCGGCGAGGTTGTGAGGGTGAAGAAATGAGACAAAGGATTGGAAAAGAAGAGCGGATTGGGCTGCTCGGAAAGTGCGGAGGGAATGAAAAAGAAAACAGTGGAACAGCCAAGCTGGGATGATTTGACACGAGAAGCGTTCAAAGTGAAAGAGATGAGTTGCACGCCAGAAGGACTGTGCAGGGTAAAGGCGAACCACATTGAAGACGAAGAGCAATCGGTCAGATGGAACCGTGAGTGGGTAGAAAAGCACAATGCTCGGTATGTGGAAGCGGTGGAGCGGCTACATGCAGAGAAAAACGCCGCGTGGGACCGATGGGAATTGAAGGTTGCGGAGAAAATACAAGCAGAAGTCGGGGGTACAATTTCCGCGAAGCAAGCGGTTGCGATTAGAGAATGCGCATTCAGGCTGACAAAAGGTGCGACGTTCCGGAAGACCTGGGAATGCGTAAAACGGCTGATTGAACTCGCAAAAGTGCTGAGAAGTGAGGGCTGGCAGTGAAAAGGCCGTATTCCGTGCAGCTGGAGCTAATGTCAATGGCGACTGCGACACTGTACGAGCAGATGAAGATCGATTTTGATTTGGCAGAAGTGGACAAGTTGCTGCAAAAGCTGGAAGAGCTGACGAACGAACTTGAGTTGGCGGCAAGGATGAGCGCAAAAGCGGAGCGCGTGCAAAGAGAGGGAAAAACACAATGGAGAATCGAAGAGACGGGAACAAAGAGAGAAGCAAAGAGTGGGAAACGGGTGAAAAAAAGCCGTTATTAACCATTGTAAGAATCAACCGGACGGCGCGGGCGGAAGACGGAGCGCTTGAAATTCCGTACAAGGCGAAAACGATTGAGGAAGAGCGAGAGCTAAGAATGCGTGCTGAGCGCAGCAAGCAGTTTTATATGCGGATGGCAGCGAAGGCTTATGACATGAAAGACGAAGCAGTGGACCTCACGAAGAAGGCAATCAGGCAGAGAGACAGGGCGAGAGCAAGATGCTCCAGAGTTGAAGATGAACTGGAGATGATGAAAGTCATTACCGGAGTTCTGGCGGTTGTGCTACTGATGCTCGGAATTGTGGTTTTCCTGCTCGCGGGGACACAGGTTGGATTTGTCACGTTCGGATGAGGTGAGAGCATGGCGGGAGATGCAAGAAAGAGACAGGTGAAAGCGGCAGTTGCAAAGCTGGAACGGTTACGCGCGAATATCAGCATTGAGATTGCAGGCGGAGTTCCGGAAGCGTTTCATGCGGGGATAGACACAGCAGAGGAAGCGCTGGAGCGGTCGATACACGAGGCGGCAGAAGAACGGGAGGTAAAATGCCATGAACAGAGAAGACAGAGAGCGTAGGGAGCGGAAGGAGGTTGCGCGGGAGCTGGGCTCTATGCGAATTCGCCTGGGGAAGATCCGGAAGATTCAGGACTACAGCTATCCGAGCGGGCGGGAAGCATTTGCCGCTGATATGGATGAAGCAATGGACGCAATCAGACGCGCAGAAGATTCGGTGATGCAGTTATCGGGGTTCTACGGCTATGTGAGAGAGTGGGTGTAAAGATGGAGACTGAGAAGAAAGAATTGGGACAAAAGGCGCAGGAAGTGGACGCAATCATGAAAGCGCACAAGAGCATTGCCGCGCTTGCCAAATATATGTTTGGAGATGAGGCGTTCAAAGATTCTCCGGGGGTGGACGGCGTGGACGATATTGTTACAGAGCTTGGCAGAGCGGTGATGGGCGGAAGAATCAGCTCTGCAACGCTGGAGCTGCCGAACGGCGTGCAGGCAAAGATTTTTGAGAAGGGCGGACTGGTCGCCATGAAACGGACGCTGAAAGTGGTGGACGAAAACGTAATCTGAAATGCGAGCCGTGAGAGTGAACATGCGGGTGCGGGACAGATTTCAAAAGATCGAGAATTGAATAATCGGTGAGGCGTCGGCAATGCCGGCGCTTTTCCGACGAAAAATTCAGGGAACCGAAAAGGGCAAAAAGGAGCGGTGGTGAGCCGCATTCAGGCTTGATAAAAGTATTAACTTACCGACAGAGGGGGAAGGGTATGCCGTATCTGGAGAGAGTCACGAAAGCGGGGATGACGATCGAGGTAGAGAGATACTATTCAAGCCGGTATAGAAGAAAAGGGATTGAGAGAGGGGATAGAGTCAAGGCAACGAGGGAGGAGCAGAAGAAGGTAAACAGAGGGCAGGCAGAACGCAAGCTGCGTATCCTCATGAATGCCAATTTCGGCTATGGAGATTATCACGTTGTTCTGGACTATATCAGAGAGCGGGGAAGAGAAGAGCGAAGTAAGGAGCAGATGGAGAAGGATATTGCGGTGTTCCTACGGGAGTGCCGGAAGGAGTATCGAAAGCAAGGCAAAGAGCTGAAATATATTCATGTGATGGAGATAGGCAGCAAGGGGGCAAGGCATCACCACATGGTAATCAATAAACTGGATCCGGAGATTGTGCAGCGGGCATGGTATAAGGCCTGTGAACAGCACACGAGAGTAAAGATTTTCCCGCTGGATGATAGCGGGAATTACGGACGGCTGGCGGCGTATTTTATCAAGTACACGGATGCGCACCGGACAGAGGCAGACGGGGCGCTCATGAAGAAGCGATGGAACTGCAGCAGAAATCTGCATAGGCCGGAGCCGACGGTGCGCGTGATTTCGAGCAGAGACGCATTCCGCATGGACCCAACAGAGAGAAAGGGATACTACGTTGACAAGAGCAGCGTGAGCGCGGGTGTCGTGAGTCCGGAGTATTACGGGTATGGGTATTTGAGATATACGCTGGTAGAGCTTCCGGAGAAAAGAGCGGCGAGTGATACAAGACAGAAGGGAAACAGAAGAATTGACGAGAAGAGATAAGGAGCGCCTGAAAGAGGTTGAGGTCTTGCTGAAAGACAGTAAAAAACAGCGGGAAGAGATTGTGAATCTATATGGGAATGTCCTTGAGACACAAGAGCGGCTGGAGAAGCTGGTGTGCATGATCAAGGCGCAAGAGGAAGAACCGACAACGGCAAAGCCGGGGGGACGGTGGAAATCTATCCGCGGGACCGTGAAGAGGTGTGGTTGATTATGCTGTCGAGCTTGGTTATGACGCTGATCATATTAATGTTGGTAGGTGGAGCGTATGGAGGGTAAAGAGCGGATGAATGACAGCCGGACACGGGTGAAACTCATGGAGGCGGAAGCATATTGTCGAGAGCTGGAGAGCAAGAACGCCATGTTACGGGAGCAGCTGAAAGAAGCGTGTGCCGCGAGACGCAATGCGGATATTGCTTGCCGGATGGCATACATGGCGGCGGGTGTTGTGGTGTTTGCGTGTTATGTGTTGAGTTTTGCGGGCATGATCACAATTTGAGAGGAGAAAAGGGATGAACTATGTTGTTTTGATGGGACGGCTTGCACAGGATCCGGAACTGCGGTACTCGCAGGGCGAAGAGCCGATTGCGGTGGCAAGCTATGTGCTTGCGGTAGACCGAAGAGGGCGCAAGGAAGGACAGGGACAGACGGCTGATTTCCTGCGGTGTATCGTTTTCGGGCGTGGCGCGGAGTTTGCGGACAAGTATTTCCGGAAAGGGCAGCGCGTGTTGGTTTCCGGAAGGATTCAGACGGGGAGCTATACGAACCGCGAGGGGCAGAAAATCTACACTACGGACATTGTTGTGGACAATCAGGAGTTTGCGGACAGCAAGGGCGCCGGAAGCGAAGCAAATGAGGGCGCAGGGAGCGGAAAGGGAGCCGGAGAGAGAAAGCCGGACAGAAATATAAGCGACGAAGGATTTATGCAGATTCCGGAGGGAATAGACGATGAAGGGCTGCCGTTCAATTAAGGATGTGCGGAAGGACGGCCCGCACCTGGTGGCGGAGCTACGCGACATGCTGGAGATAGACGGATACGAATTGCTGGATGTGGAAATATGGGATCCGCAGACGGGGGCGAAGTTTGGATGGCATGATTTGAGAGTGCGGAGAGCGGAAGGGAGCGGCGGAAAATGAAAAGGGTGGAATTTCTGGAGAACGTGGGGCAGATTCTTGAGATCAGGGAAAAGCAGTACGGGTCCCCGGATGCGGTGTTCGAAGCGATTGCGCAAATGATAAGCGCATATCTAACGGAGCGGCTGGGGCTGCCGGTGACTGTGACAAAGGATGATGTGGCCGTGATTCAGATAATCAACAAAATCGCGCGGATTGGCGTCAATGTGGGGCACATGGACAGCTGGGCGGACATTGTGGGCTATGCTGCCTGCGGAGTAGAGGTCGGGCATATCGGAGAGCCGATAGTGCGAGAGTAGAGCAGAAAAAGGGCGGAGCGGCATGAAACAGAGAAAGAAGAGTGTGAAGAGGGGCGATGTCCAGTATTCACTAAGCCTGGATGTGTCGAGCTGGGGGATGAAAAATGGACTGGAATCGAACTACGAGCATTTGGGCATAGCGGTGATCCAGAAAGCACTGGAAGACTATGCGGAACTATTGTGGCTGCGGGCACATGGGCCACTGCCGCGGAAGAGCCGAGGAAAAATAGCGGTAGAGACATATGAGCTGCTAGAGGCGGAGGCATTTCTAAAAGAGAACAGGTGCCAAGCGTTTCGCGGTGGATGGCAGCTATCTCATGTGTTTGGCTGAAAAGCGGGAAAGGGAGCGGGAAGAAAGGGCAAGAGTATAGGCGGGAGGTGCTGGAAGCAAGGTGAGAAATTTCAAAAGGGCAGATGAAAGCGGAAATCAGGAAACGCTGATGCAATGGGCAGAACTGCAGGCGGATCGGATGCCGGAGTTACAGCATTTATACCACATACCGAACGGCGGGAAGCGCGACGCGTTGACGGCAAGAGCCATGAAGAGGCAGGGGGTTAAGGCAGGGGTTCCGGATCTCTGCCTGCCGGTCGCGCGAGGGCGGTATCATGGGCTATATATCGAGCTGAAAGCGGGGAAGAACAGCGCAACCAAGAATCAGATGGAGTGGCTGGGCTTCCTGGGGCGTGAGGACTACTATGCGGCTATATGCTACGGCTGGAGAGCGGCAGCATGGGTGCTGACAGAGTATCTGCTATATGCCGGAGAGAGGCTGAAAAAGGGAGAAAAGGGCATACCGGTCTACGCGGAAGAGGAAACATCGAGAGAGGTTATAGGCGGCGCATGAGCGCTGGGACAGGGAGAGCATGGCATACTGGGAGAGTTACGAAGAGTTTACGGAGAAATTTAAGCACAGGATGACGACGGATGACTGCTACACGCCTGAGCCGGTCTATGAGGCGGTGAAGCGCTGGGTAGTGCGGGAATATGGCATAGACGAGAGCAGCATCGTGAGGCCGTTTTACCCCGGAGGGGATTATGAGCGCTATGACTATCCAAAAGGGTGCGTGGTGCTGGACAATCCGCCGTTTTCTAAGCTAAAGACAATAATCAAATTCTATGATAAGCGGGAGATTGATTATTATCTATTTGCGCCGACGCTGACAATTCTAAGCACGATGAAAGGGACCGGGGCGAGCGGAATTGTTGCGGCAATCAAAGTCAAGTACGAAAATGGCGCAACGGTAAATACAAGCTTTGTGAGTAATATGGAACCCGCGCTTGTGAGAAGTGCGCCGGTGCTACGCAATGAAATCGAGAGGGCGCAGCGAGAGCAAAAGGGCAGAAAAACGCCGGCAAAAAGACTGGATGGGCAGAAATACGAGTATCCGGAAGAGGTATTGCGGAGCATGGACATAGCGGCGTACTCCAAGGCGCAAATAGAGTTTGCATTACCGCGCGAGGACGGCGCAATCATATGGCGGATGGATGAGCAGAGAGCGGCCGGAAAAGAGCTTTTCGGAAGAGGGATACTGCTATCGCAAAAAGGGCATAAAGCGAGAGCGGCAGCGGATGCAAGATTGCGTGAGGCGCGGAAAGTGATAAGATGGGAGCTGTCGGAGCGGGAGCGGAAAATTATAGATGAGATGGGCAGAAAAGGGGGAGAAGCCGAAGAATCTTGATATACTGATGGTAGCAGCGAGACATGAAAAGGGCGTTGGGAGTTCGATAGGGTAAAAACGGAAAATGAACAGGGCAATAATGCAAAATAATGCGTTTTGAGTGGGCTCATAACGAAGAAAGGGGAAACGAATGGAAAAGGGCGACTGGAACTTGGATTTTGAGAAAATCAGAAAGAGGAAGCTGGAAGAGGGCGAGCTGAAAAGGCTGATAGCAGTGGCGGAGTGGAATGTGCAGAGCGCTTTTGAGAAGTGGGGAGGTAGCAAAACGCTGGAAAATGTGATAGGTCATTTGCAGGCGCTTTACGAGCTGCAGGAAGTGCGCGAGGAAAAACGGAAAAGGGCAAAAAGGGCAGAGGGCTTCGGCAGAATGGTTACACTGCAGACGCTATATGATGAGTATCAGCACTGGGACCGCGTGGATCCGGAAAAAGCGGAGGAGTGCGGATTCAGCAGCAAGGAGGAGATTGAAGCGATAAAGGGCGAGTTGTATAGGCTCATATCAATCGCAAAAGGGCTGGATCCGGACGACGAAAATCCGGATATACTGCCGGAGGATACAGAGGAAGAGTAGAAAAGGGCGCATGGCGATTGCCGTGCGCTTTTTGCTTTCTAAGGAATTGATTTCGGGTTGAAAAGAATAGCTATAATCGATAATATTGATATATAAGTAACTGGAATTAATAGAAATAAATTATGACGGAGAGGGGAGCGGGATGCGCGGCAGAAAAGGGAGTAGAGCAGAAACGGCAGAACTGATGCAAGAATATCAGCGAGCGGAGTCGGAAAAAGCAAGGCTGTTACTGAAAATCGGCGAGTGCCGGAAAAGCGGGGCGCCGGACGCCGAAATAGCGGACGCAATCGGTTGCTATATAGACGAGCTGAAAAGGCAGGCGGGAGCGGCAGAGCTGATTAAACTGGTCGATGATCCACGCGCCCGCGGCATCCTGTTTTGCAGCTATATACAGGGCTATAGCGATACTCGCATGAGTGAAGAAATCTTTTTGTGCAAACGGCACGCGCAGAGGAAAAAGGCGGAAGCACTCGCGAGCCTGGAAGAGAAAACGAAAAAAGATTGTGTAAGGACGCAAAAGGGGATATAATAAAAAAGCGCTACGAAAACCTTTTGTGTGCGCGTTTGTGTGAAGAAAAGCGGCTGTACCCGCAAGGGTGCAACCGCTTTTTGCATGTGGTAAAATATCGAAGTCAGAACCCGTCGCGCCGATCAGCGAAGCAAACCAGGCGGGACAAAAGAAAAGCGGGCGCAAGCCCGCTTTTTGTTTATTTATCGCGCCAATTTTCGCCAAAGACGCGAGTCATAACCGCGTCGCGGATATCATCCGGCCACTGGACGAACTCCAGCTCATAGGCGAAATCGGTGCCGTAGTGCTCGGAGGTCTGATCTACGAGAGTGGAGACGCAAGCGTTAAATGCTGCCGCACGGAGCTCTGCAGCGTTTTCGCTGTCGCTGTCGATATCATCGAGAGCGTCGCTATAGTCAGAGAGAGCGGCATCAACTGCATAATCTTGGAAATAGCTGTCGAGAGCACCCCGGATGGTTTCGAGGTCATAGGCAGATAAATCGTAGTTGTCCATGAGGTCCCATGCATCAACGAGGCCGCCGCCCCAACCGGCGTCAAACAGGTAGATAGAGTCCGTGTCCTCGGAATCCTGCAGGGGAGACTGATCGAGTGTCGCCATACGCGCGACGAGCTCATCTGTGAGAGGGGAAAGCGCGGGATAGATGCGGGTCCACTCGGCGGGGTCGGAGAGGTGCATGTCTCGGAGCTCGCGAACGATGGCGTCGAGAAAATACTGCGGCGACGCGATATCGCTGGAGAAGCGACGGCTGATCCAAAAATCGATAACATCGCGCTCCTCGGCGAGGAGGTCGGAGCGGAGCTTGTCGGCCTGGTCGCCGGACAGATGCCACTCGGTGGCGAGCCGGTCAATCGTAGTGTGACGATAGCCTGCTGCATAGTAGTGGAACGGCTCATAGGATGCAAAATGGATGCGCTTCATGGTAAATCTCCTTTCAGGTGGTGCGCCGCGCTTGCGGCGCTTTGTTTGTGTGATGGCCTTATCATACCGCGGTTGTGGAGACAACACAATATCGGAAAAATCCACAAAATGAAAAGCCTAAAAATGTGCAATATGCTGTGAACACAACATTACGATTTTTATCGGGAGCGCTTGGGCGGGGCTATATCGATATGACTGCGGGCGTTGGGGTGAGCGTCCATAAAATCGCGCACCGCCTGCAGGGCGTCGGCGCGCTGCTTGCCGGTAAAGCGCCGCCGACTGCTACATACAAATCGGGCGCCCTCATCTATGTAGACGGTGCCGATCTCCAGCAGATACATAACCGGAGTGCCGCTCTCGCGCAGCAGCCGCACGGCGGGGAAAGTTACGGCGGTTATGAGTTCCTGATACCGCTGTACAAGCGCAGTCTCATATAGCGAGAGCGCGGATAGGGCATCTAAAAGGGTTTTTTTGGTGTGGGCGAGCTCTGAAAGCCAGGAGGCGAGAGAGTCCGGAGATGAAAAGTGGCGGGGAGGGTAGAGGGTAACGCCAAGGTCGAGACGGGCGCTTGGGTGCGCATCAAGGCAGATAGGGGCCGAAGGGGATACCGGGGCTGTGAGAGAGTCGTCGCCGTATCGATCATACTGCAGCCGGACATAGGGAGACTCTAGAAAATCAGCAGGCAAAAAATCTGAAATTTCTTGAAAATTCTTGCTCATAGGATACCTCCGGTGTAAAAGCGGCAGCGCCGCGGTTTGTGTGAAATCCCCGCGCCGGTGGTGAACCGGCGTGCGTCCTCCGCGCGGGGGAGCGGTTAGCGGGCTGTGAGCCTTGCGGGTCCGGCAGGTGTGACGGCTACGGATCCGTACCGCTCGCGGATCTTTTCCATGGGAGTTGCGCCGCCGGTTTTTTTATGCCGTGCGCGGTTTATCGGATCCGTGTCATAGTACCACATGCGCTTTTTTGCACAGTAGCGATACTGCAGCGCTTTCAGCGTGGCGCGGTGCGTGTAGGTGTCGCCGGAGACCCAGATAAAAGATCCGCAGATCTCTATATCTATGCCGGCGAGCGAGATAATCGCGGACACGGCACGCGGGAAATCCTGCGCGGTTTCGGTGGTGTCGCGTGTGTATGTGGTGCCGTCGGCGCGTGTCCGGATATAGCGCAGCCGCTCAAAAGCCTTTTCGTACTGCGCCGCGAGATCCTGGAAAAGCGCTGTAGTATCGCGGCCGGGGTTTGCGTCCGGGTGGAGCTCCTTGCAGAGTGTCCGGTACGCTTTTTTGAGATCGTCGAGAGTAGCGCAGGTGTCAAAGTAGCGAGTCATGATATAACTCCTTTCGTGTGTGCCGTGCTTGCGGCGCTTTGTTTTTGTGATGGCCTTATCATACCGCGGTTGTGGAGACAACACAATATCGGAAAAATTCACAAATTGAAAAGCCAAAAATTGTGCAATGTGCTGTGGACACAACGGCGCAGCGTGTGCTACTATGAGGAGAGGAGATAGGAGGGACGACATGGACGATAGAGCGAGCAGGAGCAGGACGCAGGAGATCAACGCCTACAAAAAACGCGCATACAAGCGTATATCGCTAGAGATAAAAAAGGCCGACTATGAGCGCATACGCGCCGCAGCTGACGCGGCGGGCGAGCCTGTCAGTGCATACATAAAAAGGGCCATATCCGCACAGATGCAGAGAGAGGGAAAAACCGCGGGAGCGGCGGATCAGGATATACCGGAGGGGTTTTAGATGGTGTAAGCCAAGGCTGAAAAGGGAGAAAGCAAGAAGAGAGAAGAAAAGGGGACTAAAAAGAAAAAGGCGGGCATGTGCCCGCCTTTTTCTTTTTAGTCCTGTAGTGTCCGCTCGCACTCTCGCAGTGCATCGGTGAGCACGTCGGCCTCTGCATCTGTCAGAGAGTAGTCGGCCTGCAGCTGCTCGCGATCGGTAGAGCGCCAGCCGCCGTCATAGAGAGACCATGCGCAAGAGTTGAGATCAGTAAAGAGGTTTTTCATAGTGAACTCCTTTCGTGTGCGCGCCGCGCTTGCGGCGCTTTGTTTGTGTGATGGCCTTATCATACCGCTGTTGTGGAGACAACGCAACACCGGAAAAATTCACAAAACGAAGAGCGGAAAATTGTGCATACTGCTAGTAAGTGCGGCGCGCTATGGCTAGTGTCGGATCCACCGCGGCAGTATATACACTAGGTAGCAAGCGGCAGATACTATCAGCAGTATGCTAGGGACAAGCGCCCGCCCGCTGAGCAGGTAAAGCGCAAAGCAAAGCCAAAAGGCCGTCATCAAGAGTATATCTTTCATAGAGACTATGCTATACTAGAAAAGAACCGAGCGCCGGTTGCGGCCGGCGCCCGTTGCTAGCGAGCGTTAGCTCGCTAGCATCAGATAAAGCGTTTTGAGCAGCTTCGTCATCGCTTGTACTATGCCAGGTGCATAAGTGATTGCCATATGCACGGTAGATATTATGGCAGATATAGCCGTGCAGTATTCAGCGAAGAGTTTGAGCTTTTCAAGACGCTTATCTTTTTTTGCTCTTTTCCGTTTCACAGCTTTTTCCTCCTTCCTGATTTATTCCGCTTGCAATGCGGTGTCGCAAAGATATCGCACAAAATTTATTCTGTCAAGCAGTTTTTGAAAAAAAATAATTTTGGCGTCCGTTTATGCGGGCGCTTTTTTGATTTCACAAAGTCGTTGAAGAATAAAATTATTTGTTTTTATATTTATTTATATATCGGAGCCATACATACAGGCGAGGTTATATCAGAAAAGTACGCACGAGCGGCATATATAGAGCGCGTGACGCGGGCGGTTAAGCACAGAACGAAAAACTTGCAAGGTACTACCTGGAGGGGTGGGGGTATAGCGGGGCGGAAGAGGCGCGGCGTTTTTGGCTATAAAGCACTTTTTTTGGGGTGACTTCCTTCCGCAAATCGGGGCGGGAAGCTAAAAAGAGCTACCTTGTAAGGCAGGCAAAACAGAGAGGGAGAAAAAGCGGAAATGAGAGGGGGGACATTTGAGGCATGGAGGTGAACCAGAAAGAGCTTGCGGCGTGCCTCGGGATTACCGCCAGAAGAGTGCGACAGTTGCGCGAAGAGGGGCTTTTCCAATTCGCACCTGGAAGCAAAAGATATCCCTTGGAAAAATGCATTCAAGAATATATAGAATTTAAGATAGATGAAGAGACTGGAAGAAAAGGAAATCTCGATAAAGAAAGAGTAAGCGCAGAGCATGAGGAAATCAAAAAACAGATATCTGAAATCAAATTAAAGCGATTAAAAAGAGAGATGCATCGCGCTGATGATGTTGAACTGTTTTTGACGGACATGCTACTACACTTCAAACAAAAATTGACGTTGTTGCCGCCCAAATTGGCGATTGGAATAATTGGAGAGACAGACGTAAATCTGGTTGTGAAAAAAATAGAGGCAGGGGTAAAAGACGCGCTTTCCGAGCTGGCGGAGTACAATCCGGACGAAATAGAGCGGACAGAAGAAACAACAGAGGGCGAGGAAGGCGAAGAATGAGCGACAGGGAGCGGCAGAGAAGAAAAACGGCGAAACTGTTTCGGCGCGTGATTCGGAACACATTAAGCCCGAAGGAAACGCTTACGGTATCTGAATGGGCAGAGAGATACCGGGTGCTGGACGGCACATCAAATATACAGGGCAAATGGTCCAATGATGTGACACCGTATTTGCGCGGGATTATGGATAGCTTTGTGGATCCAGCGGTCAGAAGAATCTACTTTTGCAAGGCGTCACAGATTGGAGGCACGGAGGCAATGCTGAATATGCTTGGGTACATTGTGACGGAAAGCCCGGCACCGACGATGATTGTCTATCCGACAGATGACTTGGGAAAAGAAGTGTCAAACCTGAGAATTAAGCCCGCGTTCCGGCTGATTCCGGAGGTCAAGAAGGTTTTCAAAGAGCAGGAGTCCAAGGAACTGGAGTTGAGGTTTACGACGATGACGCTTTTCCTGAACGGTGCGGGAAGCCCGTCAAAGCTGGCGTCGAAGCCGATTAAGTATCTCTTTTTTGATGAGATTGACAAGATGGGCGGAGCGTCAAAGAAAGAGGCGAGTCCGTTTAACCTGGCGCTGGAGAGAACAAAGACATATAGGCCGCAAGAGAAAGTGTATGCGTGTTCTACGCCGACATTGCGCGACAACTACATTTGGAATCTGCATGATGGAGCAGATGAGGTGAGGCACTATTTTGTGCCGTGCCCGAATTGTGGAGAAATGATTGAACTGCGGTTTGCGCAAATTCGCTTTGAAAAAGACGATGAGAAGCAGATGAGCATAGCAGAGCGAGCCAAGACGGCCACATATTTTTGCGAGAAGTGCGGGATGGAAATCAAGAATGAGAGCAAGCCGGAAATGCTACGGCGCGGAGAATGGCAAGCGGTCAGGAAAAGAGGAATTGGGGCACCGCGGTCGGTAGGGTTCTGGATTAATTCGCTTTATAGCGTGTTTCTCAAATGGGAGGATGTGGCAGAAGAGTTCCTGAAATCGTATGAGGATCCGGAGCAACTGCAGAACTTTACGAATTCATGGTTGGGTGAGCCGTGGGAAGACACGAAGCTGAAAACAACGGCGGACACGGTACAGGACAGGGAAACAGAGGAAGAAGAATTTGTCGTACCGTCCTGGGCTGTTTCTTGACGGGTGGAGTCGATGTTCAGGAAACAAGTCTGTATTACACGATTCGAGCGTGGGGAGAATACACGACCTCGCAGAACATAACGCACGGGCAGGCCTTGGGATTCGAGGAAATAGCCGATGCTATGAATCGGGAGTACAAGACAGCAGACGGAAGAAAGATGGTTGTGAAGCTCTGCCTTGTAGACTCCGGATATCAAGCGGACAGCACATATGATTTTTGCGTGAGCAATTCAGACTGGGCGCTGCCGGTAAAAGGTTCGTCCAATCCGATGAGGGACAGATACAAAATCAGCAAAGTAGACCGGCAAGGCTCGCGTGCATACGGAATGCAACTTGTCCTGGTAGACGGCAGTCAGTTCAAGGATTCTATTTCAGCGCGGATGCGGCGCGAAAACGGAAAAGGTTCATGGATGGTATATCGGGGATGCGATGAGGAATACAGACAACAGGTGACGGCAGAACACAAAGTCGTTGAACGTTCCGGCGGAAAAGAGAAAACTGTATGGAGATTGAAACATTCACATGCGGATAATCACTATCTGGACTGCGAAGTTTATGCGATGGCGGCGGCTGAAATGTGTGGAGTGAGAAGTTTGCATCTCGCGACAGTACAAGAAAATGAGCAGGAAGAAACGCCGAAACAACAGCGAAAAGAAGAAGGCTGGATTCAGAATGTGGACGGCTGGATGGAGGGATACACATGAGCGACGAAGCAATTAACGTATACGGGACACCGGAAGAACAGCTGAACACAATCAACGAAGCGATTTACACGATTCTTAAGGGCGGTCAGAGTTACAAAATCGGAACGCGCGAGCTGGTACGAGCGAATTTGAATCAGCTGTTAAAGATGCAAAAGCAGCTACAGGCAACAGTACAGGGCGGAGAACCGTCAAACTTGCTTGCGGATACGTTCGTCGCAGTATTCCAGGGACGGTGAGAAATGGACATTTTAGGGAAAGTGATCGGAGTTTTTTCGCCGGAAAGAGCGTATAAGCGGGCGGCATATAAGCAAGCCTTGCATGAACTTGAACGTGCGATGAGCTATGACGGCGCGAGTTTCAGCAATGTGCATTCAAACACGAATTGGTATGCAGAGAACTTACCGGCAGCTTGGGCAGATGCAGGCGGGAGAGATGTATTGCGAGCGAGAGCGCGGGACCTTGAGCGGAACTCGGATGTGATGAATGCCATTGTGGGGGCGTTCAAGAGAAATGTGTATGGAGCCGGATTCCGGCTGAGATCAACGGTCGAGTCTGAGGAGTTGCGAGAGGAAATAGAACGCGCCTGGGAAATTTGGTGTAAGAAAGAGAATTGCGATGTGACCGGAACGCAGAGCTTTGATTCCTTGATGCGCATGGCAATCCGGAGAAAAAAGGTCGATGGCGGAATTCTGATTCTGAAAACGCACACGGCGGGTGGATTCCTGCCGTTCAAACT